>SXGQ01136624.1_pt1 | contig 35430 bp, 33 predicted proteins | sample 3178371 | NCBI WGS metagenome assembly SXGQ01 (sample SAMN11356859, study PRJNA531348) | freshwater metagenome | isolation source: freshwater sample F1-20 | place: China: Fuxian Lake, Yuxi | collected 2017-12-25 | reverse complement strand
TTCGTCTATGCGATCGCGCACATCCGTGGCGGACAGGAAATGGGACGCCACTGGTATGAAGACGGTAAACTGCAAAAAAAGAAGAACACCTTCACCGATTTCATCGATGTCACGCGCTATCTGGCTGCCAACAAGGTGGCTGATCCGAGACGAGTGTTCGGCATGGGGGGTAGTGCAGGCGGCCTGTTGATGGGTGCGATTGCCAACATGGCGCCCTCAGACTACAAAGCCTTGGTAGCGCATGTGCCTTTCGTCGATGTCGTGTCGACGATGCTTGATGAGAGCATTCCGCTGACCACCAATGAGTTTGACGAGTGGGGCAACCCTGCGGCCTCTAAGGAAGCGCACGACTACATGCTCTCCTACTCGCCCTATGATCAGATCGAGGCTAAAAATTATCCTGCGATGCTCGTCACGAGCGGGCTTTGGGATAGCCAAGTGCAGTATTGGGAGCCCACTAAATGGGTTGCCAAATTGCGCGCCAACAAAACAGATCGTAATCCCCTCCTGCTGCGTACCAACATGGAAGCGGGGCACGGCGGCAAATCGGGTCGATTCGAGCGCTATCGTGAAATCGCGGAAGAGTATGCGTTCATCCTCTGGCAGGCCGGTCTTTCGAAGCCATGAATGCAGAGGACATGAGCGAAACAGGGTTATCACTCGGGCGATTTCACGAAATCAGCGTCTCGACAGACAGTCTCGACGAATCGCTGCGGTTCTATGACTTGATGGGATTCGTAGCGCATCGGGTGGAGTCAGTTTGGCCCCATCCCTATGCGGTCGTGAGTCTCGGGAGTCTCGTCATCGGCTTGCATGAGTATCGCTTCCCGTCACCCTCGATAACCTGTGTGCAGCAAGATCTCACGGACGCGCTGGAGTCGTTCCGAGATGCCGGAGCCGTGATCGCTTTCGCAAAAACCGAGCCGGGACAGTTCAAAGAATTCGGTTTTCGCGATCCTGCCGGTCATATGGTCACCTTACTCGAGAAGGCGACCCATCATGTCGATGCACTCGCCTCAAGCGGCCGCAGTCGCACCCTCGGGCAATTCCTTGGATTCAGCCTCCCCTCGGCGGCACCTGAAATCTCGCGCGGATTCTGGCGTGCACTTGGCGCCACGCCGCTCACCATGCCGTCGCTTGACTCGCGCCATTGGCCCGCAGCGTTGTTCGATGCCGCGGGGCTCACCATCGGCATCCACGATGAGTCATGGCTCGATAAGCCCGCGCTCGTTTTCCAACGCGCCGGCGCTGCGGACCGCACGGTCTTCGAGTCTCCGGAAGGTGCGCGACTGGTGGTGATCTAGTATCGCGCGTCCGATTGGAGACGACGACCGATGCCCTCAACCAAGCGTCGCAGGGCGCGGGGGCTCTGCATCAGGAATAACGACGGCTCGATGAGCTCGAGTTCCATCAGCACCGGCATGCCATCGACGCCCGGCGCGACATCGACGCGCGCGTACAGCAGCTGATCGGCAACGTCGTGCAAAACGGCATGACCTAGCGCGACCTCGGCACTCGAGATCGGTAAGGCTTCAGAGACACTTTCAGCCCCATCGGCGAAGCGTGGCGATTTGCGCACCGCGTGAGTGAACTCACCGTCGATCCACACCAACGCTCGCTCACCGTATCCCTCGACCGAGGGCAGATAGGGTTGGATCAGCACATCGCGCTCTGCGCACAGCTTCGAAAAGAGTTCGTTGCACCGCGAATCATCGCTACGTAATCGATAGGTTTCAAAGGAGCCCGCTCCAACCGCAGGCTTGACGACGACATCCACCCAGCGCGACTCTGCCACCATAGCAGCCAGTGTCCGCTGATCGCCGCGATGCGCCAGAATTGTCGGAGTCACCGGGATTCCACGCTCCTGCAGTTCGAGCAGATAACTCTTGTGCGCATTGCGTCGAATGATATCGAGCGGATTCCAGAGCGGGGCGCGTAGCGATACTGCTTCCGCCCAGCGAAAAAAATCAGCAACGTGATGGATGTAGTCCCAAGTCGAGCGAATGATCGTCGGCGTCGCGTCTTCGGAATCAACATCCTCGCGCCACGGTGTCAGGCGGGCATCGATACCCTCTGCACGCAGGGCGTCGAGCAGGAGCTGTTCATCGACATCGGCTTCAGGTAACGGCCGACAGGTCGCTATTTTGAGTGGGATCATGATCGAGTCGTATTCTGCCGAAGCAATGCCAGACCAAAAATCATCACGCCGAGATTCACCGCTCCGATCAGGAAAAACGGCGCGCTCCGGTCGATCAAGTCGTACAACCATCCACCGACGGCCGTCGTGAACAAGATACCGAAGGATGCGAATATACCCGCGAGCCCGAATACGGCGCCCCGCAGGTCTGGAGGTGCCTCCTGACCCAACACCGTCTGACTGGCGATGATGGCGCAGATCTGACCCATGCCCAGCATGATGGCAACCGGAATGATCCAATCGCTAGCCGGGTCTCCGACAAATCCGCCGGCCACATAGCCCACACCGGCGATCAGCATGGCGATGATACCCGCCACAATTCGGTTCAACCGATCGAGTAACAGACCAAAGAATACGGCAAACACCAGCGCCGAGACGTTGGCGATCACGAATGGTCTTGTTGCGGCGGACACGGCTTCGCCGACCGTCTGTCCGTTGGCGATGGCCGTTTGTTGCAAACGTGCACTGAAGAAGGTGCCGATGACAATTCGATCTGCGAAGGACACGAACTGCAGCAAATAGGCGAACCAGATTCGCGGATTCGATCGGGCTGCCGCCAAACCCGCCCGCAGTAATTGCGCGAGCGGCTCACGCTGCCCCATCTCGCTAGGCGTGCCACGATGCAGCCCACTCCAACAAACGAGCGCGGACAAGACACATAGTACGGATCCTAAACCGAGTGTGATTTGTCCTGCCGTGATCGCATCCATTCCCTCTGCGGCAAGGCGTTGCGGAAACTTGCCGAGCACGAGCACCGCCAAGGTCGCACCGAGGCCCTGACAAAAGCCGGTGATGCCGACAAATACGCCGCGCGACCCTTCCCTTGGCGTATCGGCGAGCACCGTTGCCATCATGCAACCGACGGCTGCGACACCGACTGCGAAAAATAGCGAGCACGCCAAGAGCTGCGGCACGGTTCGCGCCAACGGATAAAGAAAGAATCCGACCGCAAGCCACAGAAATCCCAAGGTATAAACAGGTCGCCGACCGATCTTGTCGGACAATGCACCGATCGGTGCAACCAACAACAGCGACAACAATTCGTTGCTGAAACCGAGTAGTCCGAGCACACGGCCCTGCTCGTCACTCGCCACCTTCAAATTGGCGTTGAGCAAGTACGGTTGTATGAAACTGATGAAAGCCAGCATGCCGACAGTGGTCATGGCGGCCAGCAGGTACGATCGGGCATTCCACGCGCTGTAACCCGGAGCGAGATATACCGGGCCGAGACGTTGCGGGGATAGCGTGTCGCTCATCAGCTTGGGTCACCTGTCTGTCGGCCCGTCAGGCGGCTTGTCAGCATGATCGCCGCTGCCGAGAGGAGAAAACCCGGTACCAGTTCATAGAGCGTAAAGACACCGCCGAGCGGTGCCAGCTGCTTCCAAAGCACGACGGTCGCGCCCCCAGCGAGAATGCCCGCTAACGCACCGGCTCGCGTCATGCCCCCCCAATACAGCGACAAAATCACGACTGGTCCGAACGCAGCGCCAAAACCGGCCCAAGCCCAAGCGACCAAGGACAAAACCGTGTTGTCCGGATTTCGGGCGAGCCACATGGCGAGCGAGGCAATCAGCAGAACGGCAACACGTCCAACCCAGAGCAACTCCGCCTGCGAGGCGTCACGACGCCACAAGCTGCGATAGAGATCGTTGGCCAGAGCTGACGATGCCACCAACAACTGCGCAGACGCCGTACTCATGATGGCGGCCATCACACCGGCGAGACAAATACCAGCGAAGATCGGTGGCAGGAACGTCGTCGACATCACGATAAAAACCTTCTCCGTATCCGGGCCGCTTAATTCGATTGGTAACACGAGGCGCGCACTCAGACCCACGACCACTGCTGCAACGAGCACGGTTACCACCCAGCCCATTGCCACGCGTCTCGCCACGGTAATGTGCAAAGCCGACCGTGCAGCCATGAAGCGCGCGAGGATATGGGGCTGTCCGAAGTAACCCAGCCCCCAGGCCAATAGCGAGACGATCCCGACCCATCCGAGCGTCGCACCGTCGTCGGCGACGAAGGGATCCAGCAATTGCGCATCAAGTGACTCGAGTCGAGTGAATGTGGCCTCGATGCCGCCTGCTATCGAGACACCCAAAATCGCGACAAGAACCAGAGTGAAAAACATCAACGTACCCTGCAGTACGTCGGACCAGCTGACGGCAAGAAAACCACCGAGAAATGTATATGCCAACATCGCCGCCGTTCCCCACAACATGGCTTCAATGTAAGGAATCTCGAAAAGTGCTTCGAACAAGCGACCTGCGGCGACAAAGCCAGAGCTCGTATAAAAGATGAAAAACAGCAGAATCACGATTGCCGACAAAGCCCGCAAACGATGACTACGATCATCGAACCGATACTCAAGATAGTCTGGCAATGTCAACGCATTACCGAATCGCTCGGTTGCTTCTCGCAACGGCGCTGCGACGAAACGCCAATTCAGCCAAGTACCGGCTACGAGCCCGAGCAGCAACCACACCGAATCAAATCCTGACGCATAGGCGAGGCCAGGCAAACCCATCAGCAACCAACCACTCATATCGGTGGCCTGTGCGCTCAAGGCCGTCACCCAACTGCCAAGACTACGGCCACCGAGGATGAAATCGTCAAGACTGCGTGTACGGCGCCATGCGATACCACCGAGCACGAGACAAACTCCCATATAGAGAGTCATGGTCAGCAACGTCACCATGGAATCGGTCACGGCAACTCCTCCAAAAAGTGGTCTATCGCTGCTCGACTCGCAGGCTCGTTGAGTGTCGGTGCATGCCCTCGGTTGGGCACGAGTACCGCGCTCATCGTCGGATGCCGTTGCTGCATGTGCGATACCGTCGCCTGCGTCAGCAGATCCGATAACTCGCCACGCAGCGTCAATATCGGCAAAGATCCCAAAGAGTCAAAAGCTTGCCAAAGATCCGGCGTTGGAGTCGGTCCTTCTCGTAGCGCCTTGCCGATCTGCGGATCCATATCGCGCACGATCAGCCCATCGTCGCGCTCTCGATAAACCTGTCTTGCAAAGAGAGTCCAATCTGCCGCGGTGAAATCCGGCATGACGGTGGCATGTGCTGCCTTGATCACCGCGGCAGCCTGTTCCCAGTTGTCGACGGGACCCGACTGCCCTACCGAACTTGCGATGCGGTTCATCCCCCGCGGATCCAACTCAGGACCGATGTCATTCAGAACGAGCCCGCTCAATCGCTCGGGATACTGCACGCCGAAAAACATGCCGACAAGGCCGCCCAGCGAAGTGCCGATGACGATGACGCGCGAAACCGCGAGTGTATCCAGCACCGCGATGACGTCTTCGACATACACATCAAGTCGATAACGACGCCAATCGGGGTCGTGATCAGATCGTCCTCGCCCTCGTAGATCTAGCGCAAGCACCCGACGCACGGCCGAGAGGTGCAATGCTAGATCGTGAAAGTCGCGTCCGTTACGGGTCAGCCCAGGGAGGCAGAGCACCGGCACGCGCACCGGCCGATGCGATGAGTCGCCCAGATAATCCCGGCAGTACAGCGTCAATCCATCGGCGACGCCGATGCAGTGATCACGCAGGGCGGTTTCGATCACTTGGCGAAGAGTCGCGAGGGATCCTTGAACGCTTTGAACTCAAGCGCATTTCCCGACGGGTCGTACAAAAAGAAAGTCGCCTGTTCTCCCACCTCGCCTGCGAAACGGATGCCGGGCTCGATCACGAACTCGACTCCCGCTTGACTGAGACGGGTCGCGAGCATCTGCCATTGCTCCCATGTCAAAACCACGCCGAAATGTGGCACGGGCACATCTTTACCATCCACTTTATTGGTGTGTGAGGCTCGCGAAAATGCCTGCTTGGCAGGATCACGGTGCGCCACCAATTGATGGCCAAAAAAGTCGAAATCTACCCAATCGTCCGCCGATCTGCCTTCGGCGCAACCAAACAATCTACCGTAGAAATTTCGCGCAGCTTCGATATCGTGTACCGGTATTGCGAGGTGAAAAGGCGACAACATCAGGCTCTCCGTTTGAGAAGGCGCGGCAACAGCTTCTGAAAACGCTGCGGCATCGCGCGCTTCAGACGCCACAGCCACCGATACCGACTTGGATAAACGAAATGCGTGGATCCACGCGCGGCAGCCCAAAGCATTTCTTCGGCTACTTGTTCTGCTGCCAAATTTGACGTCTCGATCAAACGCCGTGCCGCCTCTAGCGTGCGGTCCGGGCCGCGCGCCGACTCCATCAGTCGTGTTTGGAAAAACCCCGGCATCGCAGCCACGACATGTACGCCGTAGTCTGCATACTCCTGCATCAAAGATTCGCTCAGTGCAACAACTGCCGCCTTGGACGTGTTGTAGATCGACATCTGAGTGCCAGTACAGAAACCGGCTGCACTTGCAATATTGATGATGATGCCGCCCTGACCGCGCGCCATTCTCTGGATAACGGATCGACTGGCGTTGACGACTCCCATCAGGTTGATTTCGAGGACCCAGCGCCAGTCATCGCTCGTTGTGACATGAAACGGACCAGCAGCCGCGACGCCAGCGCAATGGATGGCGAGATCGATCCCGCCCGCGCGCTCACAGGCGGCACCTACGACCGACTCAAGAGCGTCTGCATCTCGTACATCACAAACATAAGATGTCACGCTCGCGCCATCACGCAGGAAACTTTGTGTGACGAGCTCGAGCCGAGCGCTATCGGCATCGGTCAAAAACAGTTGCCAACCTTCGCGAGCCAAAATTTCGGCGCATGCAAGGCCGAGGCCGCTCGCCGCACCCGTGATGAAGGCGCGCTTTCGGGGGAATCGCTGCGAAAGATTATGAGTCGCCGACGTCATGGGCTTAGGTTACTACCATTGTCTGCAAGACGCAGCGATCGACGCAAATCGCGTGCGGCCGTGACGATGCTCGCTCGGCGCTCTGCGGTCAGTCGCGTCAAGTTACGAACCTGCATGATCATTCGCGGATTACCCGACAACTCCTTTTCGTGGCGAATCAGAAAATCCCAATAGAGCGTCGTAAACGGGCAGGCGGCCTCTCCCGTCGCCTCAGCAGGTTTGTAGCGACACTGACGACAGTAGTTACTCATCTTGTCAATGTACCGACCGGTTGCGATGTACGGTTTCGAAGCCATGACCCCGCCATCAGCATACTGAGACATCCCGAGGGTGTTGGGTAATTCGACCCACTCCACGGCGTCGACATAAACCGAGAGGTACCAAGCGTGGACTTCTTTCGGGTTGACGCCGAGCAACAAACAGAACAGCCCGGTCACCATCAAGCGCTGGATATGATGAGCGTAACCTAGCTCGAGAGTTTGTCCGATCGAATCGGCAAGGCACTGCATCTCGGTTGTCGCCGTCCAAAAGAAAGCCGGTAGGGGTTCATTGGCATGCATGCCGTTGCGCTCGCCGTAGCCCGGCATGAGATGCCAATACACTGCGCGAACGTACTCGCGCCAACCAAGAATCTGACGAATGAACCCTTCAGTCGCCGCAAGCGGCGCCTTGCCTGACCGATATGCCGACTCGACGGCCTTGATCACCTCGAGCGGACGAAGCAATTTGAGATTGAGCGCCGCGGAAATACGCGAGTGATAAAGCCACGGCTCGCGGGTCCACATTGCATCCTGGTACTCACCGAAATGACCGAGCCGGTGATCAATGAAATCTTGTAATGCGAGCAGCGCTTGATCGCGAGTGACGGGCCAGTCAAAACGTTCCAGTTTACCGACGTGTTGCGGAAACTGTCTTTGAACCTCACCGATCACTTGTCGGGTCAAAGAATCGGGGCCGAAGCGAACAGGCGGCCGTACATGAGCGGGCCCCGTCTTGCCAAAGCTACCACGGTTCTCGGCATCGTAATTCCATTCGCCGCCTTCAGGCTTGCCGGTGCCATCCAACAACACAGCGTGCTTACGTCGCATCTCGCGATAGAAAAACTCCATGCGTAACTGTTTTCGGCCACGGGCATGTTCTGCAAACTCGGAGTGCGAGCAAAGAAAGTGGCGATCGGCTCGTTCATCCAAGACGACACCCTGCTGTGCAACGGCTGCTCGCAAGCCCTCCCGTACCGACCACTCACCGGACTCGACCATTACGACCTTGGTGGGCCGATGACGTTGCAATGCTCCTATCAACGCGTCGACCAACGAGGGTTCGCCTAGAGCGAGCTCGCTATAATCGACCGCGAGTCGCTCGCTACGCAGGGCGTCTCGAAAGTGCCGCATCGACGCCAGGAAAATCGCGATTCGCGGCAAGCTCACTGGTACCTTGATCGACTCCTCGATCACCTCGGCCATCCAGATGACATCTTGCTTGCGATCGAATCCGTCAAACGCGGCAGACTCCCGGTCGAGTTGGTCGCCGAGGATGACAACGAGATGACGAACCGGCTGAGGTGTGGCGGCCGTTCTAGATTGCTTGGTCATGACAACATCTTATGATGCCGGACATGAACTGGGATATCGAAACGCCCCGTCTCGTGTTGCGCGAGTTTGTCGAGACGGACGCGGCCATGGTGCTCGCTCTACTCAACGAACCGTCCTTCCACGAATTCATCGGCGATCGAGGCGTCAGAACGATCGACGACGCGCGTCGCTACCTTCGCGAGGGGCCCATCGCAAGCTATGCCGAACATGGGCATGGTCTGCTGTGGATGGGGCTCAAACAAGCCAACGCCGAGCCGGCCGGTATCGGTATGTGCGGACTCGTTCGGCGCCCGTCTCTACCGGGGCCGGATATCGGCTTCGCCGTGACTCCGGTGTATTGGGGGGTCGGCTATACCACCGAGGGTGCGACTGCCGTGCTCAGCCGAGGACGGGAAAAGCTCGCCATCACCTCGGTCTACGGCATTACGCTGCCACACAACCATCGGTCGATCCGCGTATTGGAAAAGCTCGGGCTGCAGTTCGTCGAAGAGAAATCCTTGAATTCTGGGGCGCCACCCGTTCATATTTTCCGAGGCCCTATTTTCCGAGGCCCAATTTTCCAAGGCGATGCAGGCTAGAATGATGCGACGCCTTTTGACAGCATCTTCAGTGGAGAACGGTTCGTGATTGAAAAAAGTCTTGAGAAACTGATTTTCGCGTGTCGCTGGTTGCTCGCGCCACTCTATCTCGGTCTGTCGCTTGCGCTAATTGCACTCGGCGTCAAATTTTTCCAGGAGGCGCTGCACGTCATCCTCGAGGTTGGCTCGATGCCCGAGGATCAGTTGGTGCTGATCGTGCTGACCTTGATCGATATCGTGCTGGTCGGCAGCCTCATCGTGATGGTGATGTTCTCTGGGTATGAGAACTTCGTTTCGCGACTCGATGTCGCACAGCACGGCGAAAAGCTCGGCTGGCTCGGCAAATTGGACGCAGGCACGCTGAAACTCAAAGTCGCTGCATCCATCGTCGCCATCTCATCCATTCATCTGCTGAAAGTCTTTATGGATGCCAAGACGATCCCGAACGACAAGATCTTTTGGTACGTCATGTTACACCTCACGTTCGTCGTCTCGGCGCTGCTGCTCGGTGTCTTGGATCGTATGTCCTTCGCCGGACATCGCGATCAGACAGACACCAAGTAATCTCAGCCGTTCGGCCGAGTCCTCACCCAAATCGCGTAGCCCAGCAATAGCACATTGGCGCCGGCCATGATGATGAAGGGCGCACCCGGGCGCCACGCATCGAATGCGATACCGCCGATCTTGGAGATCGCCAAGATACCGAGAGCCCCGAAAAAGCCGACCATCCCGATGACGGCGCCTCGGATGGCACCCGGCGCTTCCTGAGCGATCAAAACCTGCGAGGCGAGAATGCCGCTCGCCTGACCGACGCCCAACAAAGCGGCAGCGCCGAACGCGGCCGTCCCGACGGCTGGATCTGGCGTTAAGCCCATCCAACCGTAACCGGCTACGGAGAGCACAGTCGCCATGATGACCAAGGTGACACGATCGATCTTGTCTGCGAGCCATCCGAAAACGGGTGCCCACAGCATCGCGCTACCCTGCACGATTCCAAAGAGAGCCCCTTGTCTCGAGGTTGCCTCTGCTGCCGTCGCGCCGTCAGCCAACGCGGCAGATTGCACCCAAAGCGAAAGAAACAACGCCACGATGACCAGATCGGCGCGGGCTGCGAAGGAAGCGGCATAAGCCAAGGCGATTCGCGGCCGCTTGCCTGCACTCAGTCCTTGCCGTAGCAAGGACATCAAAGGTAACCGCGCTGTCAGTTGCTCGGGTGCGCCCGGCTTCAAGCCCAACATGATCAAGGCGCTCACCACGCATACCGCCGAAATTGACAGATATGCAAAGCGACCCGCTTCAGTTTCGGTGGCACCAAACCCTTGGTACAGCGCCGGTAACCGGGTAAGCACTGCAAAAAACAGCAGTGCACCGACCGCATTCAAAAAGAACGAGATGCCGGTCAGTTTGCCGCGATCAGCATCGATCGGATAATCCGCCAAAACCGTCGCCAACATACCACCAAGGGCGGCGATGCCGACCGCATAAATGAGACGGTAGATCAATAGTTGACCAACATCATCAGCAAACGGATAGGCAGCATACGCAAGTCCTGTGATCAAAAATCCGACGATGTAGACAACCCGTCGTCCAACCCGATCAGACCACGCACCAAAAAGACCGACGCAAAGCAGCGTGACGATTTCTTGCCAGAATTGCAGATTACCGGAGACTACGCCTCGCTCCCCCGAGGGCACGCCGATATTGACCTCAAGCAGATACGGCTGCAGCGCCGTAGCGTAGGTGAATATTCCGATACTGACGAAAGCTGCCCAGAGATAAGCCGCGACATGCCCTCGGGTGACACCCGGCATCAAACGCACGGGTCCGAACGTATTCATTAGAGAACCTCAGCCAAAGAAAATGGATTAGGAATATCTGGCGTGCAACTGCTTGTCGAGACCATACCCACGTCCGGTCGGCACGACGAAAAAAGGCGCGAGTAAAAGGTCAATAAAATAAGCGAGGCATCGTAATACCCGCCCACAGCAAAGGCGAGCAGCATGGCCCGACAGTGGCCGTCTGTCGTTCGTCTGCTGGTGGATCCAATGGATCAAATAATCAGAGATGGTAGCGATCTGCGCAAAGAAAGACTTTTCTCGCAGTCGATACCGTTGGAACTCCGATTCCGTTGATCGACCGGATGGCGTGCCTTGCAGAAAGTCATCGCAGGTGGTGCAGAGCAGATTGATTTTGATCTGTAGCTGCTCAGCTGCCATTGGTGTCGGCTGACGAGCACAGCCGATCGTCCCTATCGGCAATAGCAGCCCCAAAAAAACCCGCTTGCATGCTCGTCCAACTGCGCGCCTCATGGCGTCATTCGGCGTCCGGGGCTGCGGCAAGTCAACGGGTGGCTACCCCGGCGTGTACCGTGCGGACAGCGACCGCCCGCGCCTAACGCATCGTGACGAATTCCTCAGCACTAGTGGGATGGATGGCGATAGTGTCGTCAAAATCGCGCTTGGTTGCGCCCATACGTACGGCGACGGCAAAGCCTTGCAGCATTTCATCAGCGCCAGCACCGATCACGTGGCAACCGACGATCCGCTCATCCGCGCCCACCGTCACGAGTTTCATTTCAGCACGCGGCTTGCGTGGCGTCAGAGCGTGATACATCGGTACGAAACCTGATGTGTATATCTTGACGTCGTGTGCACCGTAGCGATCGATAGCCTCGCTTTCGCTGAGACCCACGGTGCCGATCGGTGGATGGCTGAAGACCACCGTTGGGATAGTGCCGTAGTCCAGGTGACGTCCTGCCATACCGCCCCACAGGCGATCAGCAAGGCGGCGACCCGCGGCGATCGCAACGGGGGTCAATTGCGCCTGCCCCGTCACATCGCCGATGGCGTAGACGTCAGCTACCGTTGTCTCCTGATAACGATCGACCGGTATGAAACCGCGACTATCTAGCCGGATACCCGCACGATCGAGCGCCAGCTTGTCGACCAACGGCTCGCGACCCACGGCCCAGATCACCGAATCGAAGGGACCTGCCTGTCGACCGTCATCGAACAATAGCCGCAGCGAACCGTCGATATCGCGCTCCAGCGCGCGCGGCGCAGCGTGATCAATGAGAGTCGCTCCCTCGTCACGCATGATTTTCATGAGCGTATCCGACAATATCGAATCGAAATGACGCAGCACTCGATCGCGACGAAACGCCAGGGTGACTTTGCTGCCCAAGGCTTGCAAGACACCAGCAAGTTCAACCGCGATGTAACCACCACCCACGATGGCAGTGCGCGACGGCAGATGATCCAACTCGAAGAAGCCGTCTGAGGTGATGCCATATTCGCTGCCCGGGATCGAGGGCAGAATGGGACGACCACCCGTCGCAATCACCACCCGTGGTGCTTCGAAAAGCTCATCGCCGATGCGAATCTCGTGCGACGCAACGAAGCTCGCGCGATTACGGACGAACTCGATATTCTTTGCCGCAAGATTGCGCTCATAGATCCCGTTCAAGCGGGTGATGTAGGCGTCTCTCGCGTGGCGCAATGCTGACCAATCGTGGCTGCGGTACTCGATGTCGAATCCGTAATACCGAGCGTCTGCGGCGGCTTCGGCAATATTCGCTGCGTTCCACATCACCTTCTTGGGAACGCAGCCGACATTGACACAGGTTCCACCCAAGCGGGCCGATTCAGCTAGTAACACCTTGGCTCCGTACTGGGCAGCACGTTGTGCACACGCCAAGCCGCCACTACCGCCCCCGATGACGATCAAGTCGAAATTTTTTCTAGCCATGACCGCTATCGTACACAGGTCGTTTAACCTAGGCAGATGTCACAGATCACCCTCGCTACTTGGAACGTCAACTCGTTGCGGGTTCGATTGCCGCAGTTAGCCGCATGGGTTGGCGATAGCAAGCCAGATGTCATCGCCCTGCAGGAGACCAAACTTCCGGACCCGGATTTCCCAGCAGCGGAGATCGGCGCGTTGGGTTATCAATGCGCCTTCATTGGTCAGCGCACCTACAACGGGGTCGCTATCCTGTCACGCCACCCCATCGACGTGCTGGCGACCGGCATCCCCGGTTTTGAAGATGAACAGCGGCGTGTACTGGCTGTTCGTACCGCTGGGCTCGTGGTTATCAACCTTTACGTTCCGAACGGACAAGCGCCTGACTCGGATAAGTACGCCTACAAATTGCGCTGGCTCGAGGCGCTGCAGCACTGGCTGGAGTCGCTACTGCAAACCGAGCAACAGATCGTGGTGTTGGGTGACTTCAATATCGCCCCCGAGGACCGCGACGTTCATGATCCAGCCGCTTGGGTTGGTCACGTCCACGTGAGTGAGCCAGAGCGGAATGCCTATCGGCGTTTACTGCAGACGGGGTTGGTCGATGTGTTCCGGCAATTCGAACAGCCGGACAAATCGTACAGTTGGTGGGACTATCGCGCTGCTGGCTTTCGCCGCAACGCGGGCTTACGTATCGATTTGATACTCGCCTCGGGCGCGCTCGCGCAGAAGTGCGTCGCAGCTCGCATCGACAAAGAACCACGTCGCGCTGAGAGACCCTCTGATCACACACCGGTGCTGGCGGATTTCATACTCTGAGATCGATGTCTTTCACGTAGCGCGCGTGCAATAGGTCGACGTTGTCGATCAGCCACTCGACACCGTCGATCTCACTTCCTCGCCAAGCCTCAAGCAGCACTACGGGCGTCATCTGTTGCAGAGCCGGCACCGAGATCGGCGCATAACTCAAGTGCCAAGGCTCAGGACTCACACCGGCGCGCTCGCTGACATACGGTCGGAAGAAACCGAAGCTGTCCATGTTCTCCGATAGCCACGCACTCAGGGCGGCGTGAGGCCCGTCACCCGAATAGGCCTCCGGTATGAGTTCGACAGCCGTACTAGATGCCACGGCGTTGCGATCAATCACATCGACATCGCTGCCCCAGTGATGACGGCTGGCACCGGGCATCGCCGACCAGCACAGGATGGCGTTGATTCGATCCGCCACCGATCGATCGCGTAAATCGAGTAATTGTCCTCGCCGATCGAGTACAGCTCGTTCACCGCGAAATTTACCGTTCCATATCAAACGCTGCCGGTCGAAATCGCGAAAAGACGAAACCGCGACCAAGTCGTGACCGGCTGCCCTGGCAGCCTCGCGCAGATCGAGAAAAGGCTGCACGGCGTCGCGATGCAAGACGCAGCCTACGGCAGGCAGGTCGATGACGTGCGAGCGAGTTCGCCCGGTCAACTCATCCGCAGTCACGACAGCGGTCACCAATGGCGTCGCTGCCCAAAGAGGCACCCTGGGCAGATGGCGTCGCGGAAAATTTCGATGCTCACTGTGACGAGCATACACAAGCAGTCGCGTAGAATCGCGACCGTGATTCACTTGCGTCATGTTCGGCTTCGGCGTGGTCCTGAGCCCCTACTCGATTCCGCCACCGCCAGCATTCTGCGAGGCGAGAAGGTCGGCATCGTCGGCCGTAACGGTAGTGGCAAATCGTCGTTACTCGCACTCATCAAGGGCGAACTGACGCCGGATCAAGGCACCCTCGAGATACCGGGTGGCCTGACCTTCGCTGCCGTGACTCAGGAGCTTCCCGACTCTGATCGTCCCGTTATCGAGCACGTCATCGATGGCGACGTCGCTTTGCGTCGCTGCGAGTACGCTCTCGCCGAAGCGGAACGTCGCGAAGATGGCATCCAACACGCCCAAGCATTGGCCGATTTCGATCAACTCGGCGGCTATACGGCGCGCAGTCGAGCGGCCGCTCTACTTGATGGACTCGGTTTCGACAGCCAACGTATCGATCAACCCATCAAAGAGTTCTCCGGTGGGTTGCGCATGCGAGCTAATCTCGCCAAGGCGTTGATGTGTCCCTCCGACGTATTGCTGCTCGACGAACCGACGAACCATCTGGATCTCGATGCCGTGCTATGGCTTGAGCGTTGGCTACAAAGTTATCCAGGCACACTATTGTTGGTATCGCACGATCGAGACTTCCTCGATGCCGTCATCAATCGTGTCCTACATGTCAGCCTTGGAACACTCGCCGCATACAGCGGTAACTTCTCCGATTTCGAGACACAACGTGCAGCAAGACTCGCTCAGCAGCAAGCGCAGAACGAAAAAATTCGTCGTGAAGCCGATCATGTTCGTAGCTTCGTGGAGCGATTCCGCGCCAAGGCTAGCAAAGCTAGACAAGCGCAAAGCCGGCTGAAGTGGCTGGAACGATTGCCGACGCTGGTCACACAGCGGGTCGAACACACCTTTGACTGGCAATTTCTCGAACCGCGCAAACTTCCGGTGCCACTCGTCTCACTCGATCGGATCTCTGCCGGATACGGCGATCAGCTGATCATCGAGGACTTTTCGCTCTCGATCCCACCCGGTGCGCGTATCGGGATTCTTGGACGAAACAGTGCCGGTAAATCCACGCTTATCAAAAGCATCGCCGGACAACTCCCGCCACTTGGGGGAACGGTCACGACTGCACCGGACATCGAAGTGGGCTTTTTCGCACAGTTGGAGGTTGACCAACTCGATGCATCCAGTACCGCCATTCTCGAGCTCACACGTCGCGGTGGTACAGTCGTTGCTCAATGGCCCGAGCAGCAGAAACGCGATCATCTGGGTTCGTTCGGATTCAAAGGCGATCGAGTCTTTGAGTCCGTCAAACACTTTTCGGGTGGCGAACGCGCCCGGCTGTCACTCGCGATTCTCGTCGCGCGGCGACCCAACCTCTTGCTGCTAGACGAACCGACTAACCACCTCGATCTGGAAATGCGTGACTCCTTGTTGCTCGCGCTACAAGAGTTTTCGGGGGCTGTTATTCTCGTATCGCACGATAGAGGCCTACTCGGCAGCGTTTGCGACGAATTCTGGTTGGTTCGCGATGGAGCCGCGACCCGCTTCGATGGAGATCTGCAAGACTACGCGCAATCCTTGGCTCGCGATGCGCGCTCGGGTCCGTCAAACTCGAGTCGTCGTAACGAAGACGGGATTGACCGTCGCGAACAACGACGACGAGATGCTGCAGTACGGCAACAACTTTCCGCGTTACGAACCGAGTTCAAAAATATCGAGAGGGATCTAGAGCGCCTCGCGACGCAGCGACGAGAACTGGAGCAAGAGATGCTGGATTCGGCCTCGTCCAGCACCGGCGATGCCGCGGTTCGGGGCGTACCACAACGACTAGGCGCAGTGGTTAAACAACTGGAGGCTCTGGAGGAGCGTTGGCTCGAGATCGGCGGCCAACTCGAATCGGCAGCCGCACGGGAGCCCTCGCGATAAAGACGCTCGAAACAGAGTTCGGAAAAAGAAAAGGGCGGATCTTGCGATCCGCCCAAACGGGGGTCACTCGTCAGAAGGGACGGTTGACGAGCGACAGTTTAGCGGCGCCTCGAGGCATGTCAAGCATTTGTCCGGTACAAATACTGGACAGGACTAGACAGGTCTCGGGGAAGGGACAGGACAACGCCGAAAACGTGAGTGATATTAAGGGCTTATTGTTTCAGCTCGGTGACCGCTGCCAGCTCGGTCGTGAGCCCCTTGAGGGCGAGATGGGTCGCTGCACCCAAGGCGGAAACCAGCGGCGCGCGTCGATTTTCCGTTGCCGCCGCCGCTCCGGAAATAGCCCAGGTCGCGATCGGGAGTCGATCTCGACGCCGAACCAAAGTCACGTCTAAAACGACCCGGGCGGTCGGTGTTTCCGCTGGTTCAGAGTCCCCGCTGTTCGCGTACTCCACATCGAAACGCCGGACTGTCACCCGCAGGGCGTAGGGCGTTGCCAGTGCTGCCGAATTGGGGTGGACGTCGAAACCAGCCGCACGCAACTGATCGATCACGGCGACCTCGAGCAGGCTCGGGATCGAACCGACCCAACGCGCATCTGCCAGAACATCCAGACGTCCGTCTGGACGTGTCACCAACATTCGCCGCGTGTCATAGCCGGGCGCCGTTTCGATGCGCGTGAGCTGGATGGGCAGGCTGATGGGTACGGTCGACACCGATACCTCACCGTCGCTCGTCTTGAGAGCGTACTCGTCGGCTACAGGCGACTCGCTATCGAACGTCGATGCGCAGCCGGCAAGCAACAAGCTCAATGAAATGATCGCCAATCTCATCGTGGCACCTCGATGCCGCGGGGCTTCTTCTCGTAAAGCAGACTCGATGGCTCGTCACGCAACTCGCGCGTGAGTTCCCTGACCTCTTCGGCTGTCGCACGTGTCTCGCGTAGCAGGCTCTCGAACTCGGGGAGTCCCTGTTGCGCGAACTGAGTGATGCCGCCCGAACTCTCTGCCAGCAAACTATCCACTCTGGCACTGGCGGAGAGCAGATTCTCGGACGTCTGCGAGAGTCGGCTGATGCTCTGCGACACCAACGGTGCGTTTTGCTCCGTCGTGCGCCGAAACGCGATCGCTACTGCAGCCAGATCGCGTGATAGCACCCGAAGTTCGCGCGCCAGAGATTGCGCTTCACTCACCGTATCTGGCAGCAAACGACTCGCGCGCTCCAGGTTCACGATCGTGCTCGACAAAGCGTCGAGATTATCGTCGGACAGCAAGCGACTCGCTCGTTGTGCCACCTCCGAGGCGCGACCCATGACCTCGGGCACACCCGAGAGGAACACGTCGAAGCCGGAGCGAACTGAACGAATCACCGGATAGGACTCGCTCGCCACCAGCGGCGCCAGCTTTTTGGTTCCGGCGTTCCCGAGCAGGTCGATGTAGAGCAGACCCGTCACGCCCAGCAGCGACAACTCGGCGACCGTCTTGTCGGAAATCGGCGTCGCCGAATCGATGTCGACGATAACCTGGACCCTGGCTGCGGAACGTCGGTCGATATTCAAGGCGATCACACGCCCGATATCGACGCCAAGGTAGCGAACCGTGCTACCGACGTTGAGCCCGCTGACGGAGCCTTCAAAATAAACTTCGTAACGTTCGTAGGATCGCGCATTACGACCATCGGAATACCAATAGACGAAAGCGATCGCCATCCCGATCGCCAGCAGAACGAACGCTCCAACCGCGGTGTAATTGGCTTCACGCTCCACGCGACACTCCGAAACGACTGGCTCTGGCGCCGTGAAAGTATTCTCGAATCCAAGGATGCGGATTATCGGTGATTTGCTCGAGGCTGCCCGAGATCATTTTTCGATCGACGATGACCCCGACACGATTACAGGTTCGGAATATCGTGTCCAGATCATGAGTAATCATGACTACCGTCAAGCCGAGCTCCTGCTGCAAGCCGACCAATAATTCATCGAACGCCGCTGCACTGATGGGATCCAAACCCGAGGTAGGCTCATCCAAAAACAGCAATTGGGGATCGAGTGAAAGTGCTCTCGCCAGTGCGGCACGTTTGATCATGCCACCGGACAACTGCGACGGATATTTGGACGCCGCTTCAGTCGGTAATCCAACCAGCCGCACTTTCAGTAAGGCCAACTCCTCGAGGGCGCGCGCGCTGATATCGAGATGCTCCAACATAGGTAGTTGCACGTTCTGTAAGACCGTCAGGGAGCTGAAGAGGGCGCCCGCCTGGAACGTGACGCCGTAAGTCATTTTTAGGTTACGCAGCTCGGCGTCTGACAAAGTCGTGACATCTACCCCCGAGAGCTCGACTCGGCCTCTCTGTGGCCGTCTTAGCCCGAGTATGGTGTTGAGCAGCACACTCTTGCCCGAACCGGAGCCGCCGACGATTCCGAAAATCTCGCCACGCTCGACCTGCATATCAAGACCATCGTGCACGGTTTGCGCACCGAAGCGATTGACGATATCGCTGACGATGATCGCCGGATTCGCACTCATATACCGATCTCCATGAAAAGAACGGCAAACAAGGCATCGGCCAAAATCACCATGAAAATGGCCTGCACGACAGCAACTGTGGTCAAGCGCCCGAGTTCACGAGACGAGCCACGGACTTGCATTCCCCGATACGTGCCGGCCGCAGCGATCAGCACCGCAAAAACCGGCGCTTTGATGACACCCACCCAAAACGTCCAGGCTGCGATCGACTCGTCGACACGTTGAAAATATTGCACAAACGGCATCTCGAGCAGCAGATGACAGAGTAATGCGCCGCCGACGACACCGACCGCATCAGCAATCACCGTCAAAAGAGGCAGTGCGATGACCAGACCGATCCATCGCGGTAGCACCAGCACCTCGATAGGCTCGACTCCGGTCGCTTTGAGTGCATCGATCTCCTGGTTGAGCTTCATAGCGCCAATTTCTGCAGCAAAGGCACTGCCCGATCGTCCGGCCACGATGATGGCGGTCAGCAACACGCCGAGTTCGCGTAGCACACCAACCGTGACTAGATCGACCACGAAGATATCGGCACCGAACCGCTGCAACTGTTCGGCCCCCATATAAGCGATGATGACAGCGATCAAAAAAGCGATTAGCGCGACGATCGGTATGGCGGTCAATCCGGTGTCGTAAACGTGTCTTGCGATGGAGATTGGGCGCCAAACCCGAGGGTCTTTCAATGCCGCCATAAATCGGATCACCGTGACCCCGAGGAAAGCCAAGCCTTCGGCCCAACCGGTGAGTCGCTCCAAGGCGTGGCGACCTAGGTGCTCGATAGCCGAACGCCGGGGGCGTTGCGCACGACTGCCCGTCGATTCGTCTTCAGCGAGGGTTTGCGCGACGAGCCGCAGCATAGGCGGTTCAGGCGAGGCAAGCTCGACCGAACGATTCGCAGCGATTCGAACTTGTAGATCGTGTATCAGCCAAGCACCGGATAAATCGAGCGACGAGATACCCGAGAGATCAAGTTGCAGGCGGCGGATATGATCGAGCGCGAGGCTCTCCAGCGAGCGCTCGATGTCACCGACGTGTTGGATCGTCCAGTCGCCAAACAGCGACAACCGAAGCGTCTCTTGATGACGCTCGGTTCGAAACGGCATCAGGGCAGCTTCTTGTGAGCCCCGTCGCATAGCGGCGCTTTTGCAGTCTGCTTGCAACCGCAGAACCAAACCTGGGCAGCAGCCGCGGCCTCGTATTTCACGGGAGTGAAATCCGTGCCCTTGTGGGATCCGTCACAGAAAGGCTGTTTGGCCGACTTGCCACAACTGCACCACCAGTAAGTCTTGCCCGCTTCGACATCGACCGCCATGGGCGTGCGGCTTGCAACAACGGGATCGGACATGGCAGACCTGCCTCACAAGGTTAAACTCGAGCCCGAGTGTAACGCGAGGAATATGATGTCTACCACCATCGGCACCCCCGGTTCGCGCGGCGCAACACGTCTGATGTTGCTCGGCTCGGGCGAGCTCGGCAAAGAGGTGGCGATCGAAGCTCAGCGACTGGGGATCGAGGTCATTGCCGTCGATCGATATGCTGGCGCGCCTGCAATGCAGGTCGCGCACCGCTCCCATGTCGTTCGTATGCTCGATGCCGCAGCCTTACGCGAAATCGTGCTGCGCGAACGACCGCATTTCATCGTGCCTGAGATAGAAGCGATTGCGACCGAGGAATTGCTGCGTCTCGAGGCCGAAGGCTTTCATGTAGTTCCGACGGCGATGGCCGCCAAACTCACCATGGATCGGGAAGGGATCCGGCGTCTTGCCGCCGAGCAACTCGGTTTGCCGACCTCACGCTATCGCTTTGCCTCCACCCTCGATGAATATCTCGCTGCCATCGACGAAATTGGACTGCCCTGCGTAGTCAAACCCGTCATGTCGAGCTCTGGCAAAGGTCAAAGCATCGTCAAAGATAAAATCGGCGTAGACACGGCCTGGCGCTATGCGCAAGAGGGCGGCCGCGCGGGTGCTGGCCGCGTCATCGTCGAGGAACTGATCGAGTTCGACTACGAGATCACCCTGTTGACCGTCAGGCATACCGGCGGAACGTCTTACTGTGATCCGATCGGTCATCTGCAAGTCAGCGGCGACTATCGTGAATCGTGGCAACCACACCCGATGAGCGCAACTGCACTCGCTCGCAGTCGCGACATCGCCCTGCAGATCACCAGCGCATTGGGCGGTCGAGGACTATTCGGTGTCGAACTGTTCGTGAAGGCAGATACGGTATGGTTCAGTGAAGTCTCACCGCGGCCTCACGATACCGGCCTCGTGACCCTGATTTCGCAGGATCTGTCGGAGTTCGCCCTACATTTGCGAGCGATCCTCGGCTTACCGATTCCGCAGATCCGCACGTGCGGACCGTCGGCGTCCGCGGCCATCCTGATTGAGGGCGATACGACCGAGTTGCAGTTTACGAACCTACATTCGGCACTCGTCGAGCCAGACACGACACTGCGACTCTTCGGGAAGCCCGAAGTGCGCGGTCAACGACGCATGGGAGTTGCGTTGGCGCGCGGCGATAGTATCGAAGTGGCCCGTCAACGTAGCCGAAACGTCGCAACCATGGTCACTGCAGGCGCTCAGATCGCCGACTGAGACGAGCTGCGAGACGAGTTCAGGCGTCGTCCCGCCACCGACGCAGCCGCACGACGACGAAGAAACCGATCACAGCGAGTGCCACCCCTAGCCAGAGATCGAACTTCGCTAGCATATCGAGCGTACCCAGTTGCTCGTAGCTGCGCGCAATCTCCTGGATCACGGAGGCGGACGTATCGCCATCCCGCGCGGAAATGTGCAGGTCGAGTTCACGAAAGAACCCAAGCAAGCGATTCACGATGAACCCGGCGATCATGTTTGTGTTGAAAGCCACGTCTTCGAAAATCACCAGCAGCACGGGGGGCAAGATGGCCCAAAGAAATGGGCTGCGCTTCGCGGAGACTGATATCAGCAGCAGATAAACGGCGACCGGCGCGTACCACAGCGCAGCGACCAATACGTTTTGTAGCATCGTCACTTGCAAGCCGAGCCATGCGCCGAGATGGAAGGTTGCCAACGGGGCAAGCGGTGTCCCGCTGAGCTTCACACTGACGATAGCGAACACGACCAGGCTCGCGAGCATCGAGACTAGCCAAGCCCAGAGCGGCACTAACAAGAGTGCCGTGGCAAGTTTAGAGCCAACCGTTTCCGCATCAGAAACCGGCATCGACTTCCAAAACAGGATGCTACGATCCCGACGCTCGATATAGAGGCTATCGAGCGTGTAAAACACCAAGACGATCATGGCAACGAAGAGCTGCGGAACGACCAGCGCTCCAAGCCACACGGCAAACATTTGTCTTTGATGTGAAAAGTCTGACGCCAGAGCGGCAAACAGCTGCTGCTCCTTGCCATCAAGATCAAGCCGGACGCTACCGGTGAAGCTTGTGCTCAGCAACGCCGTGAGCACGATGACAGCAGCGGTGATCAGCGGAGCCCAGACGAGTCCGCGATGCTCCCAAGTTTCGCGCCAGAGCAGGGTTTTCATGACTTTGATATTCACGCTGCCACCTCTGCTTTGACGCGGCTCGCGGTCGTACTGCTCGAGTGACCACCATTCATCAACGACACGAAGAGATCGGCGATGGAGGGCGTTCGAACGTCACCCCATGCAGCCAACTCATCCACCGTGGGAGCGCCCCCCTTGCCGATCTCGAATACCAACGCGTATCGACCGAACACTTCACGCTCGTAGACAGGTCGCAGCGCTCGTGCAGCCGCGACGTGCTCGGACGTGGTGACAAGCTGCGCAAAGCGGCTTGGCAGAGCATCGACCGTTGAATCGAGCACGATCTTGCCGTGGCTGATGAAAAGCACATCGGTCAGCAGATTCTCGATCTCTTCAACTTGGTGTGTCGTGACGAGGATGGTGCGCTCATGATCGAAATAGTCGTTGAGCAAGGCTTCGTAGAAGCCTCGTCGATACAACAGGTCGAGACCGAGCGTCGGCTCGTCCAAGACTAGCAATTTGGCATCGATCGCCATGATCAGCGCCAAATGCAGTTGGGTGATCATGCCTTTGGACAACTGACCCACCTTGCTCTTTCGCTTGATGTCGGTACGCGCCAAAACTTCATCCGCGCGCTGGCGGTCAAATTTGGGGTGCACCCCGGCGACGTAGTCGAGCGCGTGATCGACGCGCAACCATTTCGGCAGCACCGCGACATCGGCGATGAAGCAAACATCTCTCATCAACGCATCTCGTTCGGTACGCGGATCGCGACCAAGCACGCGCAACTCGCCCTCGAACGGCGTCAAACCGAGAATGGCCTTCAGTGCCGTTGTTTTGCCTGCGCCGTTCGGCCCCATCAAGCCAACGATACGTCCGGCGGCGACGTCGAAATCAAGTCCGTCGAGTGCCAAAGTTGACCGACCGTAGCGCTTGCGAACATCGCGCGCGTGTATCACTGCTCCCATACGAGAGTCCTCACTGGTGTTCTTTGGTGGCGAGCAGTTCGTCGACAACCAGCCCGAGACGTTCGATCTTGGCGCGAGTACGAGGCCACTCGTCAGCCAGAAATCGCTGCCGCTCGTCTTTGAGCAGCGCTGTTCTGGCTCCCGCGTTGACGTACATTCCGCGACCGCGTCGTTTCTCGACCAATTGCTCGTCGACCAACTCTTGATAAGCCTTAAGGACAGTCAGGGGATTGATGCGAAACTCCGCCGCGACGTTGCGAACCGAAGGCAGTGGGTCGCCCTCCTTCAATGCACCGTCGAGAATCATGGCGACGACCCGATCCCGCAGCTGGCGGTAGATCGGCACGTCGTCATTCCATTGGCGGTCGCTCATCGCCTGACCGCCCTCAACCGATCGCCAAGACCGAAACAGCGAAGCGAGGCGCGCTCGGTCTGTCGGCAGACAGGGCGAGCCCCCAGAGCAACGCGCTCGTTAGTAACGTGGCGACCAGAGCGACCACGGAGACGGTCGCCAGCGGTTTCGAATAGGTCCATGTCTGCACGTTAATACCTCTGACTAAAACAATCTAGTGTTATATATAACTACAACACCAATACGCTGTCAACTAGACACGGCGCCGCGCTGTCGATCACGTAAAATTTAGGGGCCTATCAACGTGGAGATTTTTGGATGAAGCAGCCCTTGAACGTCGCCATCACCGGCGCAGCTGGTCAGATTGGTTATGCCCTCGCTTTTCGTGTCGCCTCGGGCGCCATGCTCGGGCCTGATCAGCCCGTCAACCTGCACTTGCTGGAGATCACGCCCGCGTTGCCGACGCTGCAGGGTGTCGTCATGGAACTCAACGACTGCGCTTTTCCGACACTGAACAAGGTCGTCGCAACCGATGATGCGCGGGTCGCTTTCAAGGATTGTCACGCTGCCCTGCTGGTCGGCGCCCGCCCCCGTGGCCCCGGCATGGAGCGCAAAGATCTGTTGCTCGCCAACGCTCAAATTTTCTCGGCGCAAGGCAAGGCCCTGAACGATGTGGCGGCTCGCGACATACGCGTGCTCGTAGTCGGAAATCCGGCCAACACGAATGCATTGATCGCCATGAAGAATGCGCCGTCCCTCAAGCCACAGTCGTTCACCGCAATGACGCGTCTCGATCACAATCGCGCTCTATCGCAACTCGCCGAGAAAACGGGTTGCCACGTCAATGACATCCAGAAAATGATCATCTGGGGTAATCACTCGGCGACTCAGTACCCGGATATCAACCACAGTCTCGTGAAAGGCCAGCCGGCGCGTTCGCTGGTTGATGCCAACTGGATCGAGACGAATTTCATCCCCACCGTGCAACAGCGTGGGGCGGCCATCATCAAGGCGCGCGGCGCCTCTTCGGCGGCCTCTGCGGGTTCGGCCGCCATCGACCATATCCGTGACTGGTTCCGCGGCTCTGCCGCCGGCGATTGGGTTTCGATGGGCATCCCGTCCGATGGCAGCTATGGCATCCCCGAGGGCGTGATCTACTCCTACCCGGTGGTCTGCCGCAATGGTCAGTACGAGATCGTGCAGGGACTCGCGATCGACGAATTCAGCCGTCAGCGCCTGGATGCAACGCACCAGGAATTGCTGGAAGAGCGCGACGGCGTGAAGGACCTGCTCGGCTGATGCCTCGCGGCGCGGCCGCCGAGCCATTCCGGAGCCAGGCGGCTCCGCTGAGAGGGGCCGCATCGGCCCCTCTTTATTTTGTCCGACCTCTTGTAGGCTATAGCCATGACCAACGCGATCATCTCCATCACTCTGGCCCTCCTCGCTGCTTGGGCGCTGACGGCGACCGGCGGCATCATCGCTTTGCTGTTCTTGGCGGCAATACTGTATCTCGCCTACAAGCGCCTCAGCCTACTGACGTTCACCGCAACCTTCTTCGTGTTGTTGACTGCCTACAGTGTTGCCGGCGACCCGGCGGGCGTATGGAAAGGCATTCTTTGGCTTCTGTTCTTCGTGTTGGTGGCGTTCAACATTCATCCGCTGCGAAAGAAGGTAATCACGCGGCCGTTCATGAAGATCTATCGACGCATGCTGCCGTCGATGTCATCCACCGAACGCGAGGCACTCGAGGCCGGTACTGTTTGGTGGGACGGCGAGCTGTTCACCGGCAACCCGGACTGGTCGAAGTTGCTCGGCGCCAAGATGCCGAGACTGACTGCCGAAGAACAGGCCTTTCTGGATGGTCCGTGCGAAGAACTATGCCGCATGGTCGACGACTTCGACATCACGCACCGTCGTGGCGACATGCCGCCGGAAATCTGGGCATTTCTGAAACGCCAAGGCTTCTTCGCGATGATCATCCAGAAGAAATATGGCGGGCTGGAGTTCTCGGCCTATGCACACTCGTGTGTACTCGCCAAACTGTCGAGTCGTAGCGCCGTCGTCTCCTCGACGGTCGCAGTCCCCAACTCGCTCGGCCCCGGCGAGCTGCTGCAGCATTACGGAACCGACGAACCAAAAAATCATTATCTCCCGCGTCTCGCCAGTGGCGAGGACATACCCTGCTTCGCGCTTACCGGTCCACGCGCTGGTTCGGATGCGGCCTCTTTGCCCGACACGGGCGTCATTTGTCGTGGGCAGTGGCAGGGACAGGAGATCGTTGGAATCCGCCTGAACTTCTCCAAGCGATACATCACGCTTGCGCCGGTGGCGACCGTCATCGGTCTCGCCTTCAGATTGTTCGACCCGGAAAAATTGCTCGGTGATCGGGAAGATATCGGTATCACCTGCGCACTCATTCCGCGCAACACGACAGGCGTCTCGATCGGACGACGGCACTTCCCGCTCAACGTACCGTTCCAAAACGGCCCCATCCAAGGCGACAATGTTTTCGTTCCGCTCGAGTGCATCATAGGTGGGCCGAAAATGGTCGGCCAAGGCTGGCGCATGCTGGTTGAGCAGTTATCGGTAGGGCGGTGTATTTCTTTGCCGTCGAGCGGAACGGGTGGGGGTAAAGCAGCCGTCTTCGCTACCGGTGCCTACTCGCGAATCCGTCGGCAATTCAATATGCCGGTCGGTCAATTCGAGGGCATCGAAAGTGTCATCGCCCGAATGGTAGGACTGACGTACACCATGGATGCCGCGCGATCCGTCACGGCAGGCGCCATCGACGGTGGCGAAAAGCCCTCCGTACCCTCGGCCATGTTGAAGTACCACGTGACCGAGATGAGTCGCATAGTCGCGAACGATGCCATGGATGTGCATGGTGGCAAGGGTATCTGTCTCGGTCCAAAGAATTATCTCGGTCGCGGCTATCAAGTGGTGCCAGTCGCGATCACCGTCGAGGGAGCAAACATTCTTACTCGTAGTTTGATCATTTTTGGGCAAGGCGCGATTCGCTGTCATCCGTTCGTACTGACGGAAATGGAAGCCGCTCGTAATCCGGATCTTAAACGCGGAGTTGACGACTTCGACGCCGCACTGTTCGGTCACATAGGCTTTACCTTGAGCAACGCGGTGAGATCTTTCGTTATGGCGCTGACCAACGCGCGGTTTACCGCAGCGCCTGAGGTCGGCCCGGCGACACGCTACTACCAACACATCGTGCGTTTCTCGGCGAGCTTCGCCTTCGCGGTCGATGTCGCAATGCTGTCGCTAGGCGGATATCTGAAGAAGAAAGAAAATCTGTCGGCGAGGCTTGGCGATGTACTGTCATACATGTATCTCGCCTCGATGGTACTGAAGCATTACGAGAACCAAGGTCGTCGCCAAGAAGACCTGCCCATCGTCGAGTGGGCGTGCCGTCACTTGCTGTATCAGGCCCAGGAGCAACTGCACGGATTCCTTCGAAACTTCCCTAATCGGTTTCTGGCTGCTGCCATGCGCTTTCTGATTTTCCCGCGCGGCTTGCAGTATTCGGCTCCCGATGATCGACTCGGCCGCAAACTCGCTGCGCTTGTCACTTCACCAACCGAAACTCGGGATCGCCTCTGCTACCCGGTTTACCGACGCATTGAACAAGGCAACGCTCTCGGCCTGCTGCAAGAGGTTCTCGAGATGGCGGAGCGAGCCGAGGGGCTCGAGAAACGAATTCGCGTCGAGGGTGTGAAGACGGGTCGTATCCACGCCTTAGACTTACCCGGACAAATTGCCGAAGCACAGGCGATCGGCATCCTCAATGCCGATGAATCGACATGGCTGCGGGCCTACGATCGCAAAGTCATGGATCTGATCCATGTCGATGATTTCGCTCCGGATGAGCTCGGCACTCGATCGGGCGCTGCTCTGCACGTACACGTGACCATCCCCGAGCCGGCCGCCTCTACTTCGTGAAGCGGTCCATCCTGCATGTCGACATGGATGAGTTCTATGCATCGGTCGAGCAGCAGGATCATCCGGAGCTGCGCGGCAAGCCCTTGATCGTCGGCGGTACGAGCGGCAGGGGCGTGGTCGCCGCTGCCAGTTACGAGGTTCGGGCATACGGCGTCCGCTCTGCCATGCCGGTGAGCCGCGCTCTACAACTCTGCCCGCATGCCGTTTGCGTGCAACCGCGCATGGGAAGATATGCAGAAATTTCGGCGCAAATATTCGAGATTTTCCACGAGTTCACACCCTTGGTTGAAGGCTTGTCGCTTGATGAGGCGTTTTTGGATGTGACGGCGAGCCTTGCTTTGAAGGGCGATGCGATATCGATCGCCCGAGAGATCAAACAATCGATACGCGAGCGGACCGGGCTCAACGCGTCGGTCGGTGTCGCACCCAATAAACTGGTGGCAAAAATCGCATCGGATCTCGACAAACCTGATGGACTCACCGTCGTTACGCCAGATCGGATTGTCGCAACGCTCATGCCACTCTCTATCAAACGGCTGCCAGGACTCGGTCGCAAGAAAGGTGACGAGCTGCTCGCTGTCGGGGTCAAGACGATCGGTGATTTACAAAGCGCATCGGATGGCCAAATGGACCGATGGTTCGGGCGGCATGCGCTTCATTGGCGAGCACGTGCTTGCGGAATCGATGATCGCGCGGTTGAACCGGATCACGACGAGAAGTCCGTGAGCAATGAACAGACCTACGCCGCTGATCTGACCGACGAACGACAGATGTTGGCCGAGATCAGCACACTGAGCGATAAGGTGAGTAGCAGACTGCGCCGCAAGGGACTTCGCGCCCGCTGCGTCGGCATCAAAGTTCGGCGAGCGGACTTCGTCACTTTCAGTCGCCAGAAGACTTTGGCCACGGCGACCGACGAGACCCGCCTGATCCTGAGAACAAGCGAGGAACTGTTACGCGCCTTCTTGCGCGAGAAACCGCGGACGAGGGTGCGACTGCTGGGAGTCGCAACGTCGGAATTCGACAGCAACGATCAACCAGACCTGTTTTCACCAGCGAGCGTAACGACCACAGCGATCGATAGTGCGGTCGACGCCATCCGACAAAGGTTCGGCGGCACCGCAGTCTCTCGTGCAAGCGGACTCCTAAGACAAGGTGGCGGAGCGCGCTCGACACCATCCCGTCGCCGCGAAGACTGAGCCGCAAAGCACACCTGCGACGGTACCAAACAAATGTGCGTCCACTGCTGCGATCGCGCCGCCGACTAACGCAACGGGAAAAACGAATTGCTCGGATGCCAACTTCAGCAAACCAAGCAGAGCGACCCAACGTGAGAAACGCTCGCCGTCGAATACTTTCACGGTGATGCCGGCCGCGGCTAAAGCATGAATCAGTGCCGAAGCGCCGACATACCATTCGAAGCGGGTCAGCCACCATAAGCCGAAATCGATCGCTGCAATCGCGACGACGACAACGACAGCCCAACCACTCAAGGTGATAGCGGTCGACAGCCAGGCAGTGACCAATAGAAAGCCAGCTACGTTCAGCAAGGAATGGTTCAGATCGAGATGTACCCAGTGCGCACACCAACTCCGCCAGAGCCACTCGATGGCCGGCACCTCTCGGGACCAGCGCAACATCTGCCGGGTCGACTCAGATAACAGACCGCCCGCGAGAAAGACGAGAGAGATCAAGCCCGCCGTGGTCAGATGGTATCGACGCGACACAATCGATAACGCCGAATGTGATTGACCGGCGCAGCACTTGCGAGCGCGGCATAGCCCGAAGCAGGCAAGTCCAGACTTCGGATCTCGAAGCCATCCAAGCGCACCAAGCTGTCGAGCCCAACTGCATGATCGCGTGCCGGCGTGGTGAATCCGACGCCGCGGCACTTCAAGTAAGCCTCCTTGCGCGTCCATATCTGCAAGAACATCTCATCGCGAGCTGCCTCGGATATCTCGTTAGCACGAATCAGCAGTGACTGCTCGTCTGCCGTGAAAACGCGTTTCGATAATTGCAGAGCCCGAGGTACCGATCGCGGAACTTCGATATCCACACCGATACGCGCGCTCAGACTCGTGGCCACGAGCAAGGCGCTGCCGCTGTGACTCAAATTGAAGTGACAGTGCTGGTGAGGAGTCGTCAGAGTCGGCTTGCCATGTTCATCGATCGCGAAGCGCAGGCTCGCCGGTTGTACGCAAAGTAGTGCGCCGAGTATGCGTCGTAATGCGACGCGAGAACTGATGAAACGGTGCCGAACCCGTCCCTCCGGCTTGCGCATGGCCCGCTCCCGATCGACTCGGTCAAGACACTCTTGCTGATCTGGATCGGACTCTGCCCATTCATCCAGGTCGGCCAACCACACACTACAGCTCTCGGTCGGGAGAGTTGTTAAAACAGACTGCAGGGAGCCGGGAGAGACCGCGAACCAGGATGAGTCGTCGGTAGGCACGATGGGCGCGACTATGCCGCGCAGCCTCGGACCATGCAATACTCGCATCTGGAAAGGGGGACACCGCGGGTTGCCGCGGCCATGTACGCATGTCTTTCATTCTTGATGCGCTAAAAAAATCCGAAGAAGAACGGCTCCGTCAACAAAATCCGTCGACGCTGCCAACGGCTTTGCCGCGCTCGAGCGGTGGAACTCCGGCGTGGGTCTGGGCGCTACTCGGCCTGTTGGTCGTCAATCTCGTGGTTCTGGCCGTCCTCTTGCTGAAACCTCGGGCAGACGTAACTAAAATCGCAGCGCGTCCCGTGGTCGTCGCCGCAGTCGCCGCGCCGACCGAAACGATCGCGAGCGCCGCCCCCTCAGCGCCAAAGTTCACCGGGGCAGACGAGAAAGCAGCGCCTAATTCGCAGGGATTCGATATCGCAAGACAAAGTGCGCCTGCGACGACACCGGTCCAATTGCCGGCGCCCGTACCGACTCGTGATCAACGACTCGCGGCGGGCGCAAACCTGCCACCCGCGACGCTGAATTTGCATGTCTTCGACGCCGATCGGACCAAGCGCTTCGTACTACTGAATGGCGAACGTCTGCGTGAAGGTGACACGAGCCGTGACAGGCTCACCGTCGTATCCATCACGCCCGAGGGAGTCGTGCTGTCCTTCGGTGACGCCTCATTCGCCATCTCGATCGAGGGTCGATGATGACTCAAACGATCGCGATCGACGAACTCGACGGGCTGCAACTAGCGAACGCGCTGCGTGCCGGAATTTATCGCCTGTTCGAATGCACCGACCATATCAACAAAATCAACGTCTTTCCCGTGCCGGATGGCGATACAGGCACGAACATGTCGATGACCTTGAGCGCCGTACTGGCAGCGATTGATCGCGCACCCGAGCCCCATGCGGGAACGCTGCTCGTGCGGGCTGCCGATGCTGCACTCGATGGTGCCCGCGGCAACTCGGGTGCCATCCTCGCGCAATTTTTGTTGGGTCTGGGTGACGGCGCGGGCCATCTCGCGCGACTGGGTCGTCGCGAGTTTGTTGTTGCCGTCACCAAAGGATCGATTTATGCGCGTGATGCGCTTAGTCAGCCACGCGAGGGCACGATCCTGACGGTACTGAGCGAATTTGCCCAAGCGTCCGAGGCGACTCTCAGTCGATCACGAAATTTTGGCGAACTATTTTCAGAAGCATTGGTTCGTGTTCGCACAACTCTGGAAGCCACCCGATCTCAATTGGATGAGCTGCGCATCGCCAACGTCGTTGACGCGGGCGCACTCGGCTTCGTCGAAGTGCTCGAAGGTATGCGCCGATTCCTCGAAACGGGTGAGATAGGACCAGTAGTCGCACCTCTGCACGTCGGCGACGAGGCGATGGCCGATTCCGGCAGTGTGCCGAGCGATCAGCATTTTCGTTATTGCACCGAGTGTCTGATCACGACGAGCGAGCTGAGCCCGCTTGATCTGCGTCAACTGCGAGAACAGTTCACCGAAAGGGGCACGAGCCTCGTCATTAGTGGGAACAAGCAAAAAGCGCGGATCCACATTCACACCAACACGCCCGATGAGGTGTTTCGTCTCGCGGCAACGTACGGTGTCGTGTCAGCTCAGAAAGCCGACGATATGCAGCTGCAGCAAACGGCTGCACATCACAGGCAAACGCAGAGGATCGCCATCGTGACTGATTCGGGGGCCGACATACCCGATTCGTTCGTCGATCGACTCGGCATCATGATGGTACCGGTACGCATTCAGTTCGGCGCTCGCTCATACCTCGATAAAGTCAGCATGACGCCGAGTGAGTTCTATCGAGAACTAGCGGTGAATCCGGCACATCCGAAGACGTCGCAGCCGCCACCTGGCGATTTTCGCCGTATGTTCGAATTTCTCGCTTCACACTACGAGGGTGTTGTGTCGGTGAACCTGACAGCACGCCATAGCGGGACTTGGGATGCCGCAACCAAAGCCGCCGATCGCGTATCACCACAGGGCAAGCCGATTCGAGCGATCGACAGTCGCAATGCCTCCGTTGGGCAAGGACTCATCACCATCGCCGCGGCGGAAACGGCAGAAGCGGGAGGCGACCTCGAAGCCGTCGCAACAGCGGCTCGCGATGCACTCGAGCGCACACGGACCTTTGCGCTACTCAAAGATATCAAGTTTGCCGTTCGTGGCGGTCGCATTCCAGCCATCGTCGGTACCCTTGCCAAATGGCTGCGTCTCAACGTCATCCTGCACACCCATCCGGATGGGCGCATCGCAGCAGGTAGCGGACTCATCGGCAAGCTGACTTTACGTCAGCGCTTCGCCAGACATGTCGCCGCACAAGTGGGCGCAGTCGGGGCAGGCGAGAAGCTGCGACTTCTCGTCGGTCACGGCGATCAACCAAGCGAAGCGCAACTGCTGAAAGCAGACTTGATACGACTCTTTGATCCGATCCACATCGAGTGGATTGAAGTCACTGACATGAGTCCTGCCGTTGGCGTGCACGGTGGGCCGGGCACGCTGATCGTCGCGGTTCAACGCAGGCCAGCGACGACCTCGGGCGGCGCCTGAACAAGTTCGATCAACACGCCCTCACCGGCGATCGGGAACTCCTCGTTCGACTTCGGATGCAGAAAACAAATGTCGTGACCAGCAGCACCCTTGCGGATACCGCCCGGTGCAAAACGCACCCCTCTGTCGGTAAGCCACTCGACCGCCTTGGGCAGATCGTCGATCCAGAGCCCAATATGGTTGAGCGGTGTCTGATGTACTGCCGGTTTTTTGTCGGGGTCCAGCGGTTGCATCAGATCAACCTCGACTGTATGAACGCCACGCCCCATTGCACAAATATCTTCGTCTACGTTTTCACGCTCACTGACGAAATTGCCCACCACATCGAGACCCAATAGATCGACCCAGAGTGTTTTGAGCCGCTGTTTATCCGACCCACCGATTGCGACTTGTTGGATGCCAAGAACTCGAAAGGGTCGATTGGCTGTGCTCGACATGATCAGTGGCCTCACTCGAACCGCATGATGACTTGATCGACCGCAAGGCTCTCGCCTTTCTTGGCGACCACTTCGGTCACAACGCAGTCCTGTGCAGCGAAGAGAATGTTCTCCATCTTCATCGCCTCGATTGCTGCCAACTTCTCGCCCGCGCGGACCGTCTGTCCAGCTTGTACCGCGACATCCACGAGTAGGCCAGGCATCGGTGAGAGCAACACCTTGGACAAATCAGGCGGTGCCTTGAACGGCATCAACGCCTCGAGTTCAGCCTGCCGAGGTGAGAAGACCCGAGCAAACAGCGATGCGCCGTTGTGGGAGATCCGATAACCGAGACCCGCTCGTTCGATTTGAGCGCAGAAGGTGCGCCCATCGAAACTGCCATGCACGGCGATGTCACGCAGATTGTCTTCGAACGAAATCTCGTGTGTTTGCCCTGCTATCGTGACATGGAAGCCCGGCCCGACTGGCCGCACAGTCACCGGAATTTGATCGCGCCGACCCGACTCGTCGGTCAAGACGATGACGAAATCCTCACGAATCCGAACTTCGCGGTGACGGCGCTGACCCGTCAGCGTTGCCGCGCGTTCGCGCGAACGCCGATGCGACACTGCTGCCAGTGCCAACAGGAATCCGGCCTGCTCATGCGCCACACTGCCAGTCGAAAATCCTTTCGGATAATGCTCGGCGATGAAGCCCGTATTGAAGTCGCCGGAAGTGAATTTCGAGTGCGCGAGCAACGCTGCTTGAAAGGGGATGTTACTGGAGATGCCTCGAATGACGAAACCATTCAAGGCATCACGCATCCGAGCAATCGCCTCGTTACGATCACGCCCGTGCGTAATCAACTTGGCAATCATCGAATCGTAGAACATCGGAATTTCGCCACCCTCGTAGACGCCCGTATCGACGCGCACCCCACCACCCTGCGGGATAGGTTGCGACGCCTCCATGTTTTGCTCGGGCGGTCGATATTTGACAAGTCGTCCGGTTGACGGGAGAAAATTTCGATACGGATCCTCGGCATTGATGCGGCACTCGATCGCCCACCCATTGCGTGCGATTTCGCTTTGCTTGAAAGCCAACTTTTCGCCTGCCGCCACTCGAATCATCTGCTCGACAAGATCGAGACCCGTGATGCATTCGGTGACCGGATGCTCCACCTGTAGTCGCGTGTTCATCTCGAGAAAGTAAAAACTTTTGTCCCTGCCAACCACGAACTCGACCGTACCGGCGCTCTGGTAGTTCACCGCCTTCGCCAAGGCGACAGCCTGCTCGCCCATGGTTTTGCGAGTCGCATCGTCGAGGAAGGGACTCGGCGCTTCTTCGATCACTTTTTGGTGTCGTCGCTGGATCGAGCACTCGCGCTCCCATAGGTAGACGCAATTACCGTGACGATCACCTAGTACTTGGATCTCAATATGGCGTGGCTCTTCGACAAATTTTTCGATGAAGACTCGGTCGTCACCGAAACTGTTCCGCGCTTCATTACGGCACGAAGTGAAGCCCTCGAACGCATCTTTGTCATTCCACGCGACACGCAAGCCTTTGCCACCGCCACCGGCGCTGGCCTTGATCATTACGGGGTACCCAATTCCTTTGGCGATCTCGACCGCTTTCTCAGCTGATTCGATTGGGCTGTTGTAGCCCGGAATGGTGTTTACCTTGGCTTTTGCCGCCAATTCCTTGGACGCGATCTTGTCGCCCATGGCTGCGATCGACGCGGTCTTCGGGCCGATGAAAATGATGCCCTCTTCTTCGACACGCCGAGCAAACTCCGCATTTTCCGACAGGAACCCATAACCTGGATGTACTGCCTCGGCGCCGGTCTGTTTGCAAGCAGCAATGATCTTGTCAGCAACCAGATATGACTCACGCGATGGCGCAGGCCCCAACAATATCGCCTCGTCGGCCAGTTCGACGTGACGTGCATCACGGTCGGCCTCCGAATACACCGCAACCGTCTGGATACCCATACGTCGGGCGGTCTTGATGACACGACAAGCAATTTCACCACGATTGGCGATCAGGATTTTTTTGAACATGGTTGGTCTTGCTCCTTCACGCCATCACAGAGGAATATTGCCGTGCTTGCGCCACGGCTCTTCGATCTTTTTGTCGCGTAACACCGTTAACGCACGACAAACGCGGCGACGTGTTCCGTGCGGCATGGTGACGTCGTCGATGTAGCCGCGAGCGCCAGCTACAAACGGATTGGCAAACTTTTCGCGATACTCCGCTTCGCGCAC
>SXGQ01704118.1_pt1 | contig 35441 bp, 30 predicted proteins | sample 3178371 | NCBI WGS metagenome assembly SXGQ01 (sample SAMN11356859, study PRJNA531348) | freshwater metagenome | isolation source: freshwater sample F1-20 | place: China: Fuxian Lake, Yuxi | collected 2017-12-25 | reverse complement strand
TTCTTACGACGTTTTGGTGCAGCCTTTTTGGCTCCAGCCTTCTTCGCCTTCTTACGACGTTTTGGTGCAGCCTTTTTGGCTCCAGCCTTCTTCGCCTTCTTACGACGCTTTGGTGCAGCCTTCTTGGCAGCAGCCTTCTTGCGACGCTTTGGTGCAGCCTTCTTGGCAGCAGCTTTCTTACGGCGCTTAGGTGCAGCTTTCTTTGCAGCCTTCTTAGCAGCCATGGTTACCTCCCTGGTTAAGTGCGTGACATCCGGACCATCACGCTCTGTGCATAGTTTTGCCTATCACACGTAGATAAATCCATCATGCAAGTGTGAATTTCAGCGGCGTGTCGCGTTTTTTAGCAAAAAACATGCAATTTTTATTGTTTTTTCCGGTTTTTTTAGTTTTATTAAGAAAAATGTCGTCAAAATATATTTATTGATAAGTGTGTTCAGTAGAGGGAAAATCTTTGTTTTTTACCTCTTGAGCAAACTGATTAACTGCTTGTGTCAGTGTTGTTCTCATGTCTGCATATCGTTTTACGAACCTTGGTAGCGGGCTTTTGGTTAGTCCGGCGAGGTCTTGCCAGACCAAAACCTGGGCATCGACATCTATGCCGGCACCAATTCCAATAGTTGGAATCGATACGGCTTCGGTAATGGCTTTGGCAGTTTCAGCCGGCATGGCCTCCAGGACAATTGAAAAACAGCCAGCCAATTCCAACTCTTTCGCTTCCCTAACTAACTCAGCAGCTGCATCTCCTCGACCTTGAACTTTGTATCCACCAAAGACATTTACTGATTGGGGGGTTAGTCCCAAGTGGCCCATAACCGGGATGCCAGCTTCAACCAAGTGCTTAACTGTTTCAGTTACCCGCGTGCCCCCTTCGATCTTTACAGCCTGTGCGCCACCCTCCTTAACTAATCTAATTGAGGCACGAACTGCATCAGCAACACAGGCTTGGTAACTGCCAAATGGGAGGTCAGCCACGACTAATGCGCGAGAAGTTGATCTTGACACAGCACGCACCAGCGGAATGAGCTCATCTAGCGTTATTGGCAAAGTTGAGTCGTAGCCGAGAAAAACCATGGCTGCGGAATCACCAACCAATAGAACTGGGACTCCAAGTTCATCGAAGAGGGACGCAGTTAAAGAGTCATAGCAAGTTAGCATTGGCCATTTTTCATTACTTGGTTTGGCATTCTTGAGTGAACTAGTTGTAATTCGAGACTGGCTTCCACCATAAAGTGGGATGGCAGAATTATCTTGAGCCATAAAAATCCTCCAAGGACTCGAAGCTTCATGCGAAGTCTCCGTTCAGGACAAATCATGTCATAAGCCGGTGTTAGTCAATCAAGCTGCCTATGTCAGGGCTAACCTTGGCTCCACATCAAATAAAGGTCACAAATGAGCTCGAATATAAGTTCTTTCCATGCCGAGCAAGCAAACCCAAAGCGATGGGGAATCCTGGCAGTTTTAGTCACAGCTCTAGTTGTGGTAATTCTTGACAACACAGTTTTGAATGTCGCTTTAAAAACGATTCAACTAGACCTTGATGCTTCTCAGAGCGAGCTAGTTTGGGCAATTAATTCCTATACATTGGTATTTGCGGCTTTGTTGTTTACCTGGGGAGTTATGGGCGACCGTTATGGGCGCAAAAAGATATTGATGATTGGTTTAGTTTTGTTCGGATTGGCTTCAGCACTTTCAGCTTGGTCTAGTAGTCCTGAAATGCTGATAATTACCAGAGCCTTAATGGGTATTGGTGGTGCATCAGTAACGCCGGTGACGCTAGCCATTATTACTGTGGTTTTTCCACCTCACGAGCGCGGTAAAGCGATTGGTTTTTGGGCAGGAGCAGTTGGTGGATCAGTGGCTTTGGGTCCAATTGTTGCTGGATTGCTATTGGAGCAGTTCTGGTGGGGTTCAGTTTTTTTGATTAATGTTCCAATAGTTATTGCAGGATTAATTGGAATTTGGATCTTGGTACCAGAAAGCAAGAATCCAACCCCTGGGAAGCTGGATCCACTTGGAGTCTTACTCTCGGTAACTGGCTTGCTGCTTTTGGTCTATGGAATTATTCATGCAGGCGATGTTGGCTGGAGCAGCCCAACAGTTTGGCTCACTGCCGTGGCTGGAATAGCAATTCTTTTTCTATTTGGATTTTTGGAAAGTAGATCTGATCACCCATCACTTGATTTAGCTTTGTTTAGAATTAAGTCATTTTCAGTGCCATTGTTCGCCACTACCTTAACTTTTGCTGCCATGAGTGGTTCACTTTTATTTTTAGTTTTTTATCAACAAATTGTTCGAGGGCTTACCCCCCTTCAGGCTGGGGTTCAAACTTTGCCAGTGGCCATTGGGCAAATACTTGCTGCTCCAAACTCATCGCGGTTGGTAAATAAGTTTGGTAACCGAAAAGTGATTATTACTGGTTTGTCGATCGCAGCAACGGCATTTATCTTGTTTACGTTTCTAACTCCAGAAACTCCAACGTGGCAAATATTGGTTATTTTCTTCTTACTCGGATATGGCCTGGGAAACACCATTGCGCCATCAACCGCGATGATGACTATGTCAATTCCAGTTGAGCGAAGTGGTGCTGGGTCTGCGGTTCAAAACACTATTAGACAAGTTGGAGCAGCACTTGGGACGGCCATAATTGCAACCTTGGTTGCGACAATTTACTCTCGAAATATGAATTCGGGCCTTGTCAACTCCGGAATCAACTTAACCCCAGAGATGCTAGAAGGTTCAACTGAATCTGTTGGGGGAGCATTTGGTGTTGCAGAGATGGCCGCAGCAAATTCACTGCTACCGGCTGGCACTATTGATCAATTACAGACAATTGCAATTGAATCATTTATGACTAGTTTTCAAATTGCTTGCATCACTGGGGCAGTTGTGGTTGTGGTGGCGCTAATAGTGGTAGCGCTCAAGATGCCTGATAAAACTGAAAATGTAGCCTGGGGAAAACCGAAAGCGTAAATCATCGAAATTGGTAGCGAATTGTCCGTAAACTACCAATTACCATTGAAGACCAACGATTGATCTCGACAAGTTCGGGCTTGGACTCAATTATTGACAGCACTTCTTGCTCGGATTTATTACCGCTAATTGATAATGATTCGGTCCTTTGCTTTTCGCTTTCTGAGATGCTGGCGCTCGTGTCATCTCCCACGTAATTTATTGTTCCACTTATGGCCCTTGAGTCATCGAGCACTGAGTCATCAGAAATAGAATCATCCTTAATCGTTACTGCTGAAATACTAAATTGAGCAGTGGGGCTTATTACTGGATTCAGGTTTATACTTCCTGAAGCAGTATCTGCGATAGTGAAGCTACTGGAATTACTCGGAACACTTATGCTTACCGTCACAGCATCGGTGACTTGCTGAGTTTGGGTTACTTGGCTTGGAGTGGTTTGGGTAACTGTAAATGTTCGAGACTCGTCAACTGTTACGATCCGATCTGGCTGAGAGATCATCCCTGACACATTTCCAGTAGTCGGATCTGCCTTGGTTTGAGGAATCATTCGACAGCCAATTGGGCACCCCATATATTCGACGGTAGTGGTCTTGGTGCCATCCGCATAATAATCAAGATCCCCAACAAATACGCCATAGACCTTTCCAGTTGAATCTACAACTGCAATGCCACCATGCTTGTATTCAGGTCGAGCAACACTTGAGCTCCCAGTTCCACCAACACTATTGGCAGTGGTAAACGATCCTGAACCAGAAAGGCTGGAACCTCGGTTAGTTGCACTTACTGCAACTGTGTAATTAGTCCCTGAAGTTAGCCCATCAACTGTTACAGACTCAATGTTTCCATAGCCGCAGCGAGGACCATTGATAAGGCCAACACCAGCCGCTTTACCACCAGCTTTGACTACACCAGTTGGCCCAGTGACGCTCCAAGACCAATCAAGATTTGTGTATTGGATTTGTTTTTGTTCAGCAGTAAAGCAGATGCTGAACCCAAAGCTAGAAGCAGTGATAGTTCCTTCTAAATTCACTTGCATCCCTGTGAGGTTCAAACAAGTATCCAAACTTTGATTTACTTGAGCTCCACAATTGACGTCATTTGCCCATGCAGGAGCCACAAATAAACCTGTATTCAGTAACGAAAAGATGAAAAGCGTCACCAATAACTTTCCAATTTTCAACTGCTGCTCCTGTCGATTGGTTTTAATGAAATTAACCATACTCCGTTAATCAGACACTGGACTCGCAGATGATGATTCATGGGGGGGGGGGGTGAAGCGCGCCACTCTAGTTAGGCAGGTGAATCGGCCAGAGATTCTTGCTAGCAGTATCAGATAGTCGGTCATTTGGATTCACTGCCACTGGATTTCCAACTGTGGCTAATAACGGCAAGTCATTAACGGAGTCAGAGTACCCATAACAACTATCCATTTGATAATTTTGCTCTAGGGCTAAAACTTTGATGGCTTCAGCTTTTACTGGCCCATGCAGTATTGGACCCACTAACGCACCTGTGTAGTAGCCATTTTTAGTTTCACTGACAGTTCCTAATGCACCTGTCATTCCTAAACTTTTGGCAGTTGCCCGGGCAATCTCAATAGGGCTTGCTGTTACTAGCCAAGTGTGGTGACCTTGATTTTGGTGCTGCTCAACTAAACTCTTAACTGAATTAAACAGTTTTTTTGGTAAAAAGTCATGAACAATTTCCTCGCATAAAGCCCTGAGCTCCTGCTCGCTTTTACCCGCTATGGTGGCTAGTGCCTTCTTTGTAACTTTGGATATGGTCTCTGAATCTTCAGTTTTGGTTCTTATAAATCTTGCTTGGCTAACCGAGAATCCAACTAGTTCTCGTCTGGTGACGTGGCCCGCTGAGATCAAACGTCTCGCTAAGTAGTAGATAGACGAACCTTTAACCAGAGTGTTATCTAGATCAAAAAAGGCCGCAGTTTTCATTCTCCAATTTTGACAAGCATTTTGATCAGAAAGTGAATAAACCACTTCCAACATGAATGACATTCAGGTTAACAATTCCTTACAGAAAACTTTGAAATTTCTAAGCAGAAATCCGCAAAGAATCTAACTGTTGTTAATCAACACTTAACCAAATTGGACCATGGCGTGCAACCTGTTATTGGGATGTTCTGCCAATGAAAGTCGCCCTTGTCGCGGAATCCTTCTTGCCCAGAATTAATGGGGTTACGAACTCGGTGCTGCGCTCAGCAGAGTACCTGGAGCGACAGGGCCATAAGGCAGTTGTCATTGCGCCTGGCTTGGCTGGTCCCAGTCAGATAGGTAACGTGCCAATTGTTCGAGTCCCATCTGTTGCTGTCCCTGGAATTCCAGATGTGGACGTTGCCAGAGTAAGTGTTCGAAAGTTAGTAAAGTGTTTTCTTGAGCTAAAACCAGATGTGATACACCTCGCATCACCTTTTGTACTGGGAGATAGGGCAGGTAAAGCGGCACAGCTGCTTGGAATTCCAGTAGTTGCAATTTACCAAACGGATGTCATTGGATTCGCAAATCATTACGGGTTTGGTTCCATGGAGGCTCTTGTGCAAAAGTGGACTGCCAGAGTTCACCAGAGAGCAGATCTGAATTTGGCCCCCTCATCGGCAGCTTCTAAACAGTTACAAGATTTAGGAGTATTGAATGTTCAACATTGGGGTAGAGGTGTCGATCTTGAACAGTTTAATCCCAAGCGACGTTCTGAAAAGTTGCATAACTTTTGGAGTGAAAAGAATAAGGTGGTTGTTGGTTACGTTGGTCGACTCGCCCCAGAAAAACAGATACTGGATCTTAAGCAAGTCATAAGTGATCAAATTCAATTAGTGGTAATTGGTGACGGTCCACAACGAAGTGAGCTAAAACAAGAACTGACTGGGGCTATCTTCACTGGGTCATTGTCAGGTGCGGATTTAGGAGAAGCAATCGCCTCATTAGATTTACTGGTGGCACCTGGTGAGTTAGAAACTTTCTGTCAGGTTATTCAAGAAGCAATGGCTAGCGGTGTTCCAGTTGTAGCACCAAACATTGGTGGTCCGATTGATCTAATCAAACATGGCCAGACTGGATTTCTGTATCAAGCCAAGAATTTAAGTGAGATGCAAAAGTATGTTAACAACTTAAGTGGTAATCAAGAAACGAGAAATATGCTGGGCCAAAACGCTCGAAATGATGTGGCCAATCGAAGTTGGGACAACATTTGTGCTCAATTAGTTAATCACTATCGAAGCGTTTTGAGAACAACCGAAATCAAGGCAGCCTAATGGCCAGAATTGTGCACGTCGCCAATATGTATGGACCCAAAAGCGGGGGACTAAGAACTTCTATGCATGCCTTAGGTCATGGTTATCTAACGGCGGGACATGACTTTGTGATGATTGTTCCCGGAAGAAAACTGGCACGTCGCCGGACTGCTGAAGGGTTGCGAATTGAAGTGCCAAGCATTCTCATTCCAAAGACTGGCGGATATCGATTAATTGTTCGAATCGGGCTAGTCAAGAAATTGCTTTCAGATATCAACCCTGATCGTCTAGAGATCTCAGATCGTTTGACATTGCTCTCATTGGCTAAATGGGCAAAGAAAAGGCAGATTAGTTGCACATTATTCGCTCATGAGCGTCTGGATGGAATTCTACAAAGTTTCATCCCAGCACTTCGCCATCCTCAGAAATTTGCGGACTTTTGGAATCATCGAACAACCAAGCGAGTTGATCAAATTGTGTGCACCACAAATTATGCAGCAGCTGAGTTTGAGAGGATACAAGCACAGAATGTAAAAATGATACCGCTTGGAGTTGACCTCTCAAGGTTTTCGCCTGAACTTGCAGATCTTGCATTTCGCAGGAACCTAGTCGGAGATCAAAAAATGGTAGTAGCCTGCACTAGGTTATCCAAAGAAAAAGACCCAGACTTCTTGCTAGATATTGCTGCTGAGTTTAAACACCAAAAGCTACCAATCACATTAGTAATTGCAGGTAGTGGTCCAATGGAGCGTCAATTGCATTCAAGGGTAGCTGAAGATCAACTCCCTGTTAAGTTTCTAGGCTTCATACAAGATTCAATACAAATTGCCAAGATCCTGGCAAGTTCAGATGTATTTCTAGCCGTAGGCCCAATCGAAACTTTTGGATTGGCAGCCCTCGAGTCTTTAGCTTGTGGCACACCAGTAATTTCCCGGCTGGGTGGCGCCATTAGTGAGATTACGTCAGAAGATTGTGCTAAGTCCCTAGTTCGTGATGAAAAAGCTTGGGTAGATGCGGTCAAAGAGTTCACCCAAGTCGACCCGGTGCAAACTCGAGCCAAAGCAAGAGCTCGAGCTGAACAATTCGATTGGGCGCAAACCACAAACTCGATGCTTAAACTGCATGTTCTCGATATCGAAATTCGAGAGGCTGCCTGATGACTGACTTAAACCTAAATCCAATAAATTCTGTAGCCAAGAAATCAAAAGGTATCAAGGGGAAACGTATCCTCAAGTTGCGGCATATCGAACACCCAAAAATTGCAGCGATTGGCGATAGTTCTGTTTTTGGCGTTGGCGACCATGGTGGGCATTTACCTGCGGTTGGTCCAGGGTGGGTTGGTCGGCTGGCACATGACCTATCTGCCAGCAAGTTTATTAACTTCTCAAAAAACGGTGCTAGGGCTAAAGATATCTATGAGTATCAAGTCAATGCAGCAGTTGCAATGCATCCAGATATTGCACTCATTTCAATAGGAGGTAACGACGCGTTACGAGGAAATTTCTCGCCAGAAGACGTTTCTAGTTATGTTGCAAGATCAATCCTAAAACTACACAGAGTTAATTCAGTTGTGGTAGTTCTGGGGTTGCCTGACCCAATTAGAACTGCTCCAGCCCCTATGTTCATAAAAAAGGTATTACGCAGAAGGATTATTCAACTGAATTTGGCATTGGAATTTGCAACATTACAAACAGGTGCCCGATTTATCTCACTATTTGAAGTTGAAAAAGTCTATGAACGCCAAATGTGGCATGTGGATCGGATGCATCCAGGACCAATTGGTCACCAATTCATCGCGGATAAAGTCAGAAGAACTTTACAACTTCCAAGGCGAAGCTTGGCAAAACTACCAATGCAAGTTGGACTTTCAGCTCGTGAGCAAACTTTGTGGCTAGTCACACACGCTACCCGTTGGTTTTTGAGAAGGTCTATTGATTTGATTCCCATGCTGCTGATCATTACTGTTCAAGAAAAGTTTAGGTCTATCACTACTTCTGGAATTGGTATTGACTTTAAGAACTGGAAACCAAAGGTGTGGTTTGAAAATGTGGTTGATGAGAGTTATCAAAGTAAAATAAAGGCTCTTGTTCAACTCCGATACCAAGCGGATTAATTACTCTTGCCACTTGTTTGTAATTGGTAATCTGCGATCTCGACCAAAGGATCTTTGACTAATTTTGGTGCCTGGCGGGTACTGTCGTCTTTTATATTCAGCCTGGTCGACCATTTTGAAGATTTTTCTTGTGAGGTTTTCTTCAAATGAAGTTAACTTGGTTTGGTCATTCTCGACGTAGGCTTCCAAGATTTGATCCAACAGATGGTAGTCAGGCAGAGAATCGGTGTCCTTTTGATTAGGTCTTAGTTCCGCTGAAGGTTCTTTCTCGATGCTAGAGCTTGGAATTGGCTCGATCTCACCCCGACTTTTCGCTAGCTGGTTTCGATACTTAGCCAACTCCCACACCAAGGTTTTTGGGACATCTTTAATTGGTGCAAAGCCACCAACAGCGTCACCATAAATAGTTGAATAACCCACAGATAATTCTGATTTATTCCCTGTTGCTAAAACTAGGTGTCCTTCTGCATTACTAATCCCCATCAGCAGTGTTCCACGAACTCTGGCTTGTAGGTTCTCCTCAGCAAGCCCCTTAAAGTTTAATTGCTGCAAATAGCTCTGCACCATCGCTGCAATTGGCTCAGTTCTGAAATTCAACCCAGTGCGATCTGCCAAATCTTTAGCGTCAGTTAAGGAGTGATCAGATGAATATGTACTTGGCATGGCCACTGCATAAACATGCTCTTTACCAAGTGCATCTACCGCCAAAGCTGCAACCACTGCAGAATCAATTCCACCAGAAAGTCCTAATAGAACAGACTTCATCTTATTTTTACGTACGTAACTTTCAAGCCCTAAGGTGAGCGCATTCCAAATTTCGGCTAGTGGCTCTAACTTTGACTCAATTCGATTTTGACCATTGTGACTAACTACTTCGGTAGAGATAATCAAGTCTGGTGACTTGGCTGATTGCGGTTCAAGGTGTAGATCTGTGATTAGCAGATCTGTTTCAAATGCTTTTGAGCGTGAAATTAAATCACCATCTTTCGAAACAACAATTGAGCTGCCATCAAATACCAACTCATCTTGACCACCAACTAAATTCAAATAAGCAACTGGCGCATTAATTTGCTTGGCACGAGTCTGAACCAGGCTTAATCTTGTGTCAGTTTTTGCTTGTTCGTATGGGGACCCATTGATGACCACCATTAGGCCAACACCAATTTCTTTAATTTTGGAGACTGGCCCACCTTCTTGCCAAATATCTTCACAGATAGCAATTGCTACATCAATGTTTTTAACTCTAATAACACATGGGTTGGTTCCAGGTGTGAAATAGCGGTACTCATCAAAAACACCATAGTTAGGAAGATGGTGCTTAAAGTATTTTGTGACCACTTTCCCTTGATGAAGAACTGCTGCGGCATTATGGGAGTGATCTAGATAGCCCACGATCACTGGTAGATTAGAGATACCCTCATTAGCTAAATCAGCTGCTAATTTCTCCAATGCAACTAGTACCGCATCTCGAAAACTTGGGCGCAGGCTTAAATCTTCTATTGGATAACCGGTTAGCATCATCTCTGGCAGCGCTAAAAGGTCACAGTCTTGCTCTTGAGCCCTTTGGGCTGCAGATTTGATCAACTGCGCATTGCCAGCCAGGTCGCCCACAGTTGGGTCTAATTGGGCTAAAGCCAGCCGGAAATTACTCATAGTGCGAGGGTAATACGCCACCTGGCAGACATTCTCAGGGGCGTGTTCCCCTGAGTGGAAACTCAAGGCAGAATTAGCCCATGGACAAGCAGACTGAATATGTTTTAAGGGCGATCGAAGAGCGTGACATTCGTTTTGTGCGACTGTGGTTCACCGATGTATTGGGATTTCTAAAATCTGTAGCAATTGCACCAGCCGAGTTAGAGTCAGCATTTTCAGAAGGTATTGGCTTTGATGGCTCAGCCATTGAAGGGTTCACCAGAGTCACCGAATCTGACATGGTGGCTATGCCTGACCCAAGCACTTTCCAAATGCTGCCATGGCGCGGGACTCAGCAAGGTGTTGCGCGTATGTTCTGTGACATTAAATTGCCAGATGGCTCACCAGCTTATGCAGATACCAGACAAGTTCTGAAAAGATCTTTAGAAAAAGCCGCCAAGATGGGCTTCACTTTTTATACGCATCCTGAAATTGAGTTTTTCTTGTTTAAGGGAGATCGAGCAGAGGGCTCAACCCCAACGCCTTCTGATAACGCCGGTTTCTTCGATCACACCCCACAAGGTGCCGATAATGATTTTAGAAGAGCTGCAATAACAACTTTGGAGCAGATGGGAATCTCAGTTGAGTTCTCACACCACGAAGGTGCTCCAGGCCAGCAAGAAATTGATCTTAGATATGCAGACGCTTTAACAACTGCTGACAACATCATGACCTTTAGGTTGGTTATGAAAGAAGTTGCATTACAGCAAGATTTGCATGCATCATTTATGCCTAAGCCATTTAGAGAACACCCAGGTTCTGGTATGCACACTCACATGTCCTTATTTGAAGGGGATGCCAATGCATTTTATGAAGCAGGTGCTCGCCATTCATTATCAAAAACTGGGAAACAGTTCATTGCAGGACTACTTGTGCACGCAGCCGAAATTACTGCTGTTACAAATCAATGGGTAAATTCATACAAGCGCCTAACAGGTGGCGGTGAAGCACCAAGCCACGTTTGTTGGGGCCATAACAACAGGTCTGCTTTGGTTCGAGTGCCTATGTATAAGCCAGATAAAGCGCAATCAACGCGAATTGAATACCGGGCATTTGATAGCGCAGTTAATCCGTACCTAGCATTTGCAGTTACCTTGGCGGCTGGGTTAAAGGGCATCGAAGAAGGCTATGAATTACCACCTGAGGCCGAAGACGATGTCTGGTCATTAACAGATGCTGAGCGTCGAGCTATGGGAATAGCCTCTCTGCCAACGTCTTTATCTGAAGCATTGTCACTCATGGAGAAAAGTGAGTTAGTCGCTGAGACTTTAGGTGAACATGTTTTTGACTTCTTCCTCAAAAACAAGCGCGCTGAGTGGAATGACTACCGTCAACAAATCAGCGAGTGGGAGTACAACCGCTACCTGCACCATTAAAGGTGTTTAGTGTCTAGAGATATCGGTTTAGCAACAAGACTAATCAAAGCAGGGCTTTTAGAGGTTTCTGCTGGGATAGAAACAATTGAGAATTCCGACTTAATAAAACTCGACCCAGAATTATTGTGTCAAGCCCTAGCCAAGTCTGCAAACCCTGATCAAGCACTCAAGTATTTGTCCCGTATGAACTTAGATCTAGTGAAAGACCTTGATCTAACTGCAATGATATTTGGTTCTTCCGCGGCCTTTGCTGAACACTTGATCCTTTATCCAGCGGATCTAGGAGTATTACACCTAGATCCTCCAATAAATGCAGTCTCACTTAAGGATCAGTTTTTAACTTCCATATCTGAAGTAGATTCCACAGCTGCCCTCAAACGCAGATACCGTCGTCAAGTAATCTCGTTGGCAGCCCGGGACTTAAGTTCAAAATCAGACTTTGCACACACAAGTCTTGAGTTGAGCTGGATAGCAGATGCTGTGTTAGAAACTGCACTAGAAATTGCAAAGGCTGAACTTCCGGTAGAAGCAACACATGCCATGATTGCAGTGATTGCCATGGGTAAAACTGGTGCTCAAGAACTTAACTACATTTCAGACGTTGACGTAATTTTTGTAGCTGAGCCAATAACTGGTGTTAGTGACGAGCAAGCAATGAGTTCAGCCACCAAGATCTGTTCAACATTAATGAAGATCTGCTCGGAACAAACCGAGGATGGAACTATCTGGGTGGTGGATGCAGCCCTTCGCCCTGAAGGTAAAGCTGGAGCATTGGTTAGGCCGGTGGCTTCACATGTTTCCTACTACCAACGCTGGGCACAAACCTGGGAATTTCAGGCACTTTTGAAGGCTCGAGCGGCTGCTGGAGACATTGAGTTGGGTGAGAGATATTGCGAAGCTATCCAGCCCTTCATCTGGGATGCATCTACTCGTGAAAATTTTGTGGACGATACCCGCAGGATGCGAACTAGAGTTGAAAGCACAATTCCTGACAAGGTTCAAGGACGAGAATTGAAGTTGGGCAAAGGCGGATTAAGGGATATTGAGTTTGCGATACAACTACTACAAATGGTGCATGGAAGAAGTGATGAAAGTTTAAGGGTTCCAAATACCTTGCAAGCCATATCGGCATTGGCTGCAGGCGGGTATATCGGAAGAGTGGATGCAACTGCCTTAGTTCAGGCATACACCTGGCTTAGAACTCTTGAGCACCGAATTCAGATGCAGCAGATGCAGCGCACACACACTCTGCCCACAAATGAAGTTGAACTACGAAGCCTTGGTAGATCCATGGAAGTGTTAGGTGAGCCAGCTGCTGGGCTTAGTCAGGCCTGGGAAGAAAGAGCTATCCAAGTTAGAAGTCTTCACCAGAAACTCTTTTATCAGCCTTTGTTAGATGCGGTTGCAGTTCTTCCCACAAATTCTGTTCGGTTAGACACCAAACAGGCACTTGAGCGCTTAACTGCTTTGGGTTATCAAGATGCTGCGGCAGCACTACGACATATTGAAAGTCTAACCACTGGTTCACAAAGAAGAGCAGCAATTCAGCGAACGCTGCTGCCGGTGATGCTGGCTTGGTGGGCCGATGGGCCAAGCCCAGATGTTGGCTTATTGGCCTTTCGGCGGTTGAGTGAAGCTCTTGGAGACACTCCTTGGTATTTAAGCTCACTTAGAGATGATGCACAAATTGCGCAAAGGGTGGCAACGATCACTTCAGGAAGTGAGTTTTTGGTAGATCTACTTCTGCGTGCACCAGAATCATTAGCTCTCTTAGCGGATGATGAACAACTTCAACCTAGAGACAATGCAGCACTGCAAGCCGAAGTCGACGCGCTTATTGATAGAAACATAGATGATCCAGTTAAATCAGTTGGAGCGTTGCGGGCACTGCGCAGAAGAGAATTAGTTCGAACTGCGGCAGCTGTCATGCTTTTGAATCAACCAGTTGATCAAACTGGCAAAGCACTGACGATTGTGAACTCAATAGTCTTAGATGCAGCACTTCGGGTAGCAGTCAAATCTGTTGAAAAACAAATTGGGCAATCACTTCCAACCAAATTTGCAGTCATGGCTCTAGGCAGGTTTGGTGGAGGAGAATTAGGTTTTGGATCTGATCTTGATGTGCTTTTTGTTCATGACCCACTTCCTGGAGTTGCTGAAACAGATGCCACACCAGCGGCTCTAGCGGTTGCAACCGAACTTAGAAGTTTGTTGATGGCACCTCACCCCGACCCAGCTATTGAAATCGACGCGGATCTTCGACCAGAAGGAAAGAAAGGGGCTTTGGTTAGGAGTTTGGATTCCTATCGAGCCTATTACGAGAGGTGGTCGATCACCTGGGAAAGTCAAGCCCTCCTTAGAGTTGAGTTTGGAGCTGGGGACCCAGAATTAATGTCTCGATTTATCGAGTTAGTCGATCTGGTCAGGTGGCCGGCGAACGGATTATCAAACGAACAAATCAGAGATATACGTGTTTTGAAAGCACGCATGGAATCTGAGCGACTACCCAAAGGAGCAGACCCAAGTACTCACCTAAAGCTAGGGAAAGGTGGCCTAAGTGATATTGAGTGGGCTGCCCAACTAATGCAACTTAAATTTGGATATCAACACCCACAGTTAAGAACTACTAAAACAATCGAAGCACTACAGGCCTCAGCAGAATTGAAATTGATATCTCAGGCCGACTGCAATCACTTAATTGAGGCTTGGCAAAATGCTGCAAATATTCGAAATGCCCTGATCTTAGCTTTGGGTAAACAGCAAGATCAGATCCCACGAGACATTCTTGAGCTAAAGAAGTTGTCATTTGTGCTGGGGTATCCAGCTGGAGAACCAAATTTAGTGGTAGAGAACTATTTGAAAACAGCACGCAGAGCCAGGGAAGTCTTCGAAAGAATCTTCTACGACAGTTAGTTCTTGATTTGTTCGAGCAATTCTTCAGAAAGCGGAGTCTTTAGTGCCAGAATCGATTGCAATCTAATTGGCAGTGGAAGTCTGGTGTATCCAATTCCCTCCAAAGCACCTTGGCCTTCGCCGCGAACCACAAATCGCGCAAATGGCAGTGCGCCCAAGTCCTTTGAATCTTCACAAGCTAAAACGTGCCCAATGCCTAGAGCGGGCCAGCCAGATTTGAAGTTAGCTGGATCAATTAGTGGATCGGATAAGTTTTCATTAACTTTGCCACCAAAAGCCACTGAAGCTGTTAGTTGTCCTAGTTCATTTTCAGATAACTCTGTTGTGGCAATTCCGCGCATCGTGTAAACCGGTTCTGGAGTCAAAATATCAGTCTTGGTCACCTGCAGTCTGGCGGTATTTAACCCATTAATAACTGCAGTACCTAGTGGCACTATCCCAAACGCACCCTCTACGTTAAACAATTCAGCGGCTAGTTCATCCACGGTCCCGAAAGTTTGATCACCACGAATAACATCAGAGGGCTTGGCTGCATAATCTCCATCTCGCTTAGCCCAGGAGGTAATTGCCAAAACTGCAGCAGACTTCTCATTGGTGACGAATCGAATTACTGGAACTGGATCCAAGATAAATTCTGGGTTCAGGTCTTGAATGACTTGATCATCCCAACTTTTAATCGACCCATCGATTAATCCAGAAATGGCTCGTGCATCAAGCACTAATCCTTCAAGGCCTGTAACCTGCAAAGAAATAGTTGCTGCCATGCCAAAGGCAGGGGCCACTAGGGCAGTTCCAGATTCGCATCTTGCTGTGAAAGCTTTAACCTCTACAGGGCTTGGGGTGTGATCTAAGATCTCTACTTCTGCAGACAAGTCATCTGGGACGTATTCAATGGAATGATCTGGGCAGACGCCAATTAACATTCCAGCAATCGCCTCAACTGCGGGGGCAAATTCAGCTGGGCCAGAAACTTTGGTAACAGCCGTTGCGCAGTCGATTGTGGCCTCAGCTTGGCCGGCTAAAACTTCTGGGGGTAGCGGGGGAGTGCAGGCAGATAACAAGGTTAAGGCTGAGACCAGCAAAACTATTCTGCGCACTTGTTGCCTTTCAACTAGTCCTAAGTCTAAAGAGAGCGGGTCACTTTTGGCGACCCGCTCTCTTTAGCGATTCAAAAGATGTTGCTAATTATGGACGCTTTGCCTTAGCAACTTGCTCTAGTGCAAACTTCTTCATCTTGCCATCTAGGGCTGTGTACTTAACTGCTGCAGCACGAGTTGGACCGCAGGTGTTGAGCACGTAGTTTGCAAACTCAATCACGCCAGCAACTGGGGCTTTTGGCATGATGTAGTAGGTGTATCCGGATAGCTGGTAGGCGCCCTTGACGTTTGAAGTCTTGTAGCGAGGGTAAACGTAACCTTTGCTTCCTGGTACTGGTTGAGCTGATAGGAATCTTGAGGCAGCTTGCAATGATGGAGCAATGAACTGTTTTGCACCATTTTGAAGCTTTGCCATTGGCTTACCCGATGTGGATGCATCAGCGAAATCTACATACCCAATTGAGTTAGGTGTGTTCTTCACGGATGTCATAACACCTTGGTTTTGTGGAGAGCCGATGCTGCCGGCTGGCTGGAACAAAGTATTGAACACACCAACCTCACGGGCAAGCGGATCATGATCGCGCAAGTACTGAGTAAAGATCTGAGTGGTTCCAGATGAATCTGAACGATAAACCACAACGATTGATGCGTCAGGCAACTTAGCGTTCTTATTGTTTGCCTTGATTGTTGGATCATTCCATTTAGTAACACGACCGCTAAAGATGTCTGTTACGTTTTTGGCGGTCAAGTTCAAGCTAGTAACACCAGCCACATTGAAAGGAATTGTTAGAGGGGCACCTGCGAAAGGTGCGAATACGTAGTCGGCAACGTTGATCTTTGCTAAGTCTGAAGAACTCCAGTAACCATCGCTCATTGCGAAGTTAACAGTCTTACCGATCAGCTGTGAGCGACCAGAACCGGAACCAATTGATCCATAGGCTGCAACTTTGATGGCGGGACTCGTGGCGTTGTATTGGGAAATACATTCATCCATGAACCCTTTGGCAAAAGATGCACCGGAACCTTTAATTTCGGTGTTTGCTAATGCAGAGGTCGTGGTCAATCCAAACATGAGGGCAGATGCTGCCAACACACTGGTTAATTTAGTTAAACGACGCATTTATGCGTTCTCCTTCGTCTTTAGCCTAGATGTTTGAGGCTTACCCAAAAGTACTTCTGAAAGAAGGCTAAAGATCGATCTTGAAGCAAACGACTGAGAACCTAAAAGTGAACACTAAGTAAACTAAATTCAATTTAGCTTCTTGTCTGGCGGGACTTAGCCAAACCTGCCGTTGACGTAGTCAGATGTTCGAGAATCGACTGGAGTAGCAAATACATCCACCGTCGGGCCATGCTCAACTACATAACCTGGATTGTTGTCTTCTGATAAGAAAAAGGCAGTGAATTGAGCCACACGTTGAGCTTGCTGCATGTTGTGTGTAACGATCACAACTGTCATGAATTCGCTCAGTTCTCGAATCGTTTCTTCAACGCGTAGCGTTGAACCTGGATCTAGGGCCGAACATGGCTCATCCATGAGCAAAACATTTGGATTGACTGCAAGAGATCTAGCAATACAAAGCCGCTGCTGTTGGCCACCCGATAAGGAGCCCGCCGCGTTCCCTAGGCGATCCTTAACTTCGTTCCACAACCCAGCCTGTGTAAGAGATTTTTCAACTAACTCCGCTGGCTTTTCATTCTTTATTTTGGCCAGACGCAGCCCAGATAAAACATTCTCTTCGATGGTCATCGCAGGGAATGGATTAGGTTTTTGAAAAACCATTCCTATCCGAAGTCTGACATCAACTGGATTTACTGTTGGACCATAAATGTCATTACCTTCAAACAGAACTTGTCCAGCTAGCGCAGCAGATGGAATCAATTCGTGCATTCGGTTCAAAGTTCGAATAAAAGTAGACTTACCACAGCCAGAAGGCCCAATAAGAGCAGTCACAGAATTCGCTGGGAACTTAAGGTTAACGTCTGCGAGCACCAGTCTTGGTCCAAACCAGACATACATGCCAACTGACTCCATTACCGCGTCAGTGGTGATCGATCCTGTTCCCTTAGTTTTTGGAACTTGAAAAACACTAGATTCCGTCGAGTTAATGGTCATGTTGGCTACTTTCGCTTTCTGTCAGAGGTTAAGAATCGTGCCAAGGAGAAAACAATCAATACAAGTATTAAAAGGACAAGAGCTGCTGAGTAAGCCCTTGCTTGCTCGGGTGCAAATGGCTGTCGAACACCATTAAAGATATACAGTGGTAGAGCTGCCATACCATCACTAAATGGATTTAGGTTAGTTCGAGCAGATCCAAAAATGGTGAAAACTAGTGGGGCAGTCTCACCGATAACGCGGGCAATTCCTAGCAAGGTTGCGGTAACAAGGCCAGCCTTGGCGGTTGGCAAAACGACCATACTGACCACACGTGCTCGACTGGCACCAAGTGCCAATGCTGCAGATCTAAGATCATCTGGAACTAGTCTTAAGACTTCCTCTGCAGTTCTAGCAATTGTTGGCAGCATCAAAATACTGTAAGCCAAAGCCCCCATGAAGCCGTTGTAAGCGCTGACGCCACTGATAATGAAAGTTGCGTAAATAAATAACCCCGCAACCACAGATGGCACACCACTCATGGCCTGTACCAGACTTTGCACAATCACCTTGCTGCGACCACGTACTTCTGTGATGTAAACAGCAGTTGCAATTCCAATTGGTAAGGAAATTAAGGTCGCAATAGACACAATAATGATCGTTCCCAGCAGTGCATGGCCAATTCCACCGTAACCCAGTGGGCTTGTTGGGGTGATATATTCATTATTTTGAATTAGGAATTGGAATTTCAGTGCCTCAAGTCCCTTGTATAGGACTGACCACAAAACCGATCCCATAATGATGCCAATAGTCGCCAACGAAAATCCAATAAGCGAAATTAAAATTCCGTCCCCAACTCCGCGCTTACCACGATGAATCAGCCCTGCTACGCCGCCTGCAACAATTTGAGAAACAATAAAGAGTAACCCTGCGAGCACTGGGGAAAGTATTCCAGATTTTAAGGCAACATAACTTACAAGCATCGGTAAAGTAGAAGTTGCAATTACCAATAAGTAGTCGTTTGAAGTCCGCTGTTTCCATGGTTTGCTCGCTGTGACTGTGCTGTTCATGGTCACTTATCCGTAATCGTTAATCTAGAAATTGCAGTTGCGATGGCATTCACAATCAACGTAATTACGAAAAGAACCATGCCACCGCCAAGCAAGGCACTAATTTCTAGTGCGCCTGCTTCACTAAATTTTGCAACAATCAAAGATGCAATTGATCCACCTTGCGGACTGACAATTCCAACCCAGTTAATGGTGCCATACGTCAAGTTCAAAACATAGAACACAGCAACTGTTTCACCTAACGCTCGTCCAAGGCCGAGCATGGTTGCAGCCACAATTCCACTTTTGGCAAACGGGAAAGCCACATATTTCAAAGTTGGCCAAAGTGTGCCACCTAGGGCTAAAGAAGCACTGACCAATTCAGCTGGAGTACGGCTCAAAACTTCTCTGGTAACGGAAGTGATGATTGGAGTAATCATTGCGGCCAATACAATTCCAGCAATCAATGGTGTTCCAACCCAAATTCCAATATCGTTCTTAAAGATTGGGATGAAACCTAGATTGGTGGTTAACCACTCGCCCCACTCGCGCCCTTTCAGCGTCAGAGCTGAAATTGCCCACAAAGCATAAACGATCGAGGGAATTGCGGCTAAGAAGTCGACTATTGCACGTGCGATCCCAGCAATTTTCTCAGAAGCAATAAACACAATAAAAATGGCCAAACCTAACGAAATAGGGAGCGCAAGAATTATTGCGATAATGCCAATTAAAATCGTTCCCCAAAGCATGGCTGCAATTCCAAAGATGGGTTCAACAAAGTCAGAATCGCGTTCACCAATACTTCCAGAATCCCACCGAGCATCAGTTAGAAATTGGATTAACCCTTGATCTCGAATAGCAGGAACTGCTTGATACACCAAAAAAATTGCAATCAACGAAAGAACTACCAGCGAAAAAAACGCTGCAGCAGTCATGACTCGGGCAAACCGACGATCAGCTTTGGTCAGCTGGGCATTTCGAGATATCGTCTTAGGTTTGGGGATCTGCAAAGTCACTCGGTAAGAATGGACTAAACACCCAAATACTCGGTGCTTACCGTCTAACTGATAGTCGAATAGCAGGTGAACGACAGGTTAACTAAAATCTAGTTTTCGAGCATTTCGCGTCGAGCAGCACCTTCAACATCGGGACCGGGCTCTCCAGTAACTGTGTAATGGATGCTCCGGGATAGGTTCACGGCATGGTCGCCAATGCGCTCGATAAATCTACCCACCAAGGCCACTTGCAGGGCCACCTCAATCTCACAGTTTCCCAACTTATGGGCTGTGAAAATAGCCTGCAGGAGATCCTGGTGGGTAGCATCCAAAACAGAATCTGTTGTCATTACTGAGCTAGCTAAAGTCTCATCCTTTTTAACATAAGCATCTATCGCATGCTTAAACTCAAAAGTTGCCTGTCTAGACATCTCACCCAGGAGGTGAGCAATTGTTGGATCAATTAGTAGGCCAGACATTCGACGGGTCGCCTTAGCAATATTCACCACTAGGTCGTGGGAGCGTTCAAGATCAGCAACGACCCTCAAAGAAGATATGGTGCGGCGCAGCTCGGGCCCATTTGGTTTTTGAAGCGCTAAGTGGGTATGGCAAAGGGTTTCAATTTCTTCGGCTCGAATATTTACGTGGTCGTCTGACTTCACTATTTCTTCTGCGGCTGTAACGTCTCCGGCTAGTAGCGCCAAGGTAACCTGCGGGAGGTTAGTTACAACGTAGTTACCAAGCTCAACAACGCCAGCTTCAACTTCTTCTAGTTTGCTATGAAAAGGTGTGGTCATTGGCACACCATAAACCACAAATATCTATTTTGCAGGCAAATCTTGGATATTGATCGGAGACAAGTTGGGTCGCTTGGCAGTTCGGTGATCCCCTGAAGAGCGACCTTTGGCTCGCCGAATCGCCCAAGGAACCATATGATCTTTAAGCCAATGAAAGTCAGCTAACCGTTTTTTTAGCCAAGTCGGCGGATCTGGTAACTGAACTTTTGGGGATTTCCAGGATTCATCTCTTAAGTCCAGTGCATGGAGCACGGCTTGCAAAGTTGCTTCATGGCCGGCACTAGAAAGATGCAAGCGGTCATCTGACCAGAAATAGTCATGGTCATAAGTATTGATTGGCCAGAAGTCAACCAATCTGCAGTTATATTTCTTGGCAATTTTGACAGTCTCTTTGTTAAGAAACATTAAGCGATCTCTTACAGTTGCCAACGATCCTCGTTGTTGTGGATCTCCAAAGGCAATTACTAAAACGTCTATGTCTGCTTCTCGTAGTTGCTTGATGCCATGTTCAAATTGATTTATCACCTTAACCGGATCCCAATTCTTGCGCAGTGCGTCATTTACTCCGGCTGCAATGCTGACTAAATCCGGCTTCATCTCGAGGGCTAGTGGGATTTGTTCATTAACAATACGATTCATTTTTCGGCCACGAACAGCCAAATTGGCATAAAGCAGGCCCGATTGTCTTTGGTTTAGCTCACATGCAAGCAGATCTGCCCACCCACGGTAGCTACCATCTGGCTGAAAGTCGTCTAAGCCTTCAGTGAAAGAGTCACCAATTGCTACATATCGAGTCCACATGCAGGAAATCTTAAGCGAGCATTCGATCGAATTGAACGGGCCTATCTAATTAGGCCATCTTCTACTGCTTGCTTGTACAGCTCAGTCTTAGTTCTAGCTTGGATCCCAACAGCTGAATATTTATCTCTCACTCGATCCAAGTATTCCTTAACAGTACTTGGCGCAAGCCCCATTGCCGCTGCAACTTTTTCTAGAGTTAAGCCAGATGCATAAAGCGTTAAGGCTTTCTTCTCCTGCGAAGATAGTCGTAAATTCATAGCCACTGGTGAACTAAGCGCACCAGCTAGCTCAGGAGACATAAAAGATTCACCTTTAAGGACACTTCTAATTGCCTCAACCAAGACTGCTTCGTCAGAGTTCTTAGACACGTAACCCAGTGCACCACAACTCATGGCAGTTTGAACAGTTTTTGGTCGCGTTAGCACACTGACAACCAAAGTAGGAATTGATTTTTCGACTAAAGCAGATACAAGATCGGCCGGAGAGCGGTTGTCGCCCAAATCCAAATCAACGATGGCACAATCTACTGGGCGCAACTTATGAGCTTCTATTGCGTCATCCAAGCTTGAACCTGAATAAATTAATCGGGCCTCTGGAAAGTGGTCTGCTAACTCTTGTCTGATGCCTGCTAGGACGAGCGGGTGGTCCTCAAGGACTATGAAATTAGGAGCCTGAATATTCATTGGCATTTCCAGAAACAGGAAGTATTCTCTATTGTGGCTAAAACCAACCCAAACAAAAGTCTTGGTCGAGATGTTGATGTGGTAGACATTTCAGATTCAGTAAATCGGGCGTTTACAAGCATCGTTCGCTATCTGCCATTAGTTCTTTGGCTGCTGGTCATCTTGTCTGCTTGGCTCAATGGACTTCTCTCTAAGGGAATCTGGGTATGGCTGATTGTCCTCCTTTTTGCGACAGTCTTCGACGGTTTAGTTCGTGTCAAAGGCCCGAACGCAAATAATCAAATCCTAATTCTGTCCCTCCTGGGGGGGACGCCTTTATTCTTGCCTCAATCTCAAACTGTGGACTGGCTACCACTACCAATGTTGGTAACTGTCATCTGTTTAATTACCGTATTCTCAAAAAACACCAAGATTGTCTTTACTCTTACTGTGACCTTAGCAGTCATTGAGATCCTTCTAATCCGCGCCGATTTTCCAGGATACCTATTTGGCGGAGCCGCGTATTACGATGGTTTTTTTGCAGTCATTTTTCTCATGGCGAATGTACTGCTCTTCAGTGCATTTGCTCATTTCACTAGATCTGAAGCAGCAACTCTTGACGTGCAGATAAGAAATAGTTATCAAAGTCAATCAAGTGCACTGTTACAAACTTATGACCTTGCGATTAAAGAAAAAGCTATGAGAAAAATTCATGAGTCGGTACTAAATACATTGCGTGCCCTAGCCAATCCAAGAATTAAGTTAAAGTCAAGTGAAGTTCTTCAAGTTGTAAAGGCAGATTTGGAAACAATTCTAAATTTGGAAAATAGTAACAGCCAGAAACAAGTTAGTACAGTGATATTCAATTCACTGGCTAACGTAGATCTTCACGGCATTGAGGTTAAGCAAAACATCGAAGAAGATTTTAGAGTTGAAGGGGAGATTATCGATGCGCTAAGTGATGCACTTACGGAAGTATTTCGCAATGTAGAACGGCATTCAGCTGCCTCTAGATTGGAGATATCCACGCGCAAAGTTCGAAACTTGACCTATTTGATATTAGAAGACAATGGTACCGGCTTTCAGAAAAGTTCCAAAACTGACCTTGGTCTGCAAGTCATAGACAATAAAACCCTTAGAAGTAATGGCCGCCAAGTTCTGATTCAAAGTAGCCCTAATTCTGGGACAAAGATCACATTCACATTTGATTCCATTTATTCAAAACACCTAGATGCCGCTCATGAATTTTTACCTCTAAATTCAGCCAGATTTCGAAATCTATTTCTGGTGCTGCCTTCGGTAGCTTTGATATTTCTGCCAGTTTTAGTGCGTCAGATAGAAAATCAACTTCAGGCATCCATAGCCTTTATCGCTTACTGGTTTGTCTTATTGATTCTTGTGAATATAAAGTCGAGTAAATTTCGAAATTTGTTTGCCATTATAAGTTTTGGGTTAGCTATGGCCTCGATGGCTACATTTGGATCTAGTATCGATGGTTGCCAGCAAGCACAGAGTTTTCAATGGGTGGGGAGCGCATTCTCAACTATGCTGTTGTATCTCGCGGTTTCTCCGATACTCAATGCATTAAAAGTTATCTTTGCGTTTGTCTATTTTTCAAACGCACTCTTGATCTCCGTAATCAATTTTAGTGACTGTCAAGATTTGGCAGTGGTGCCCGGGTTAGTCAATGGATTAGGTGCCCTAATTCTAAGTTTTGGATACTTCAAGATTTTGAGATTAACAACTCAGAATGTTCAGCAACAAATCGAATTGGAAATTCAAGCAGAGAATTCTCTGCTTGAAAGAGATCTCATTCAATCGAATCTAGATAAGTTCAAAAACATACTTCAGCCAGCTCGAACTTTCTTTGAAAACCTAAATTCTGAGAATTTTCAAGAGCGAAACCCCGCTTTAACTGCTCGGGCTGCGAGAATTGAATCTAACCTGCGAAATTCACTTAAAGTACTGGTAGCGCTCCCTGAGTCCATGCAGGCAATATTGTTTGAGAGCATAGAATTTTGTACATCAAGAGATATTAATTTGAAGATAGAAATACACTCTGAGAATGCCAGAAAGTATTTATGGGCTCCGGAAGTTATTCTGGAAGTCAGAGATCTAGTAATGTTAGAAAAATACAAATTACTTGAGTTCAATTTCTTTGAGGAAGAAAGCTACTGTCAATTGCAAATTATTGGGTTAGATGAGAATAGGAATAAAGAGACTGAAGTTAAATTAAAGTCGTTACGACTTAACCATGTATTTCAATAAACTTAAATACAGCATCAGATATCATCTGGATGGCAATCGCTGCTAGGAGTAAGCCTGCGAGCTTGGTTGCAATCATCACACCGGCAGTTCCAATAAGTTTCATGATTGGAACTGCAAATCGAAGTACTGCATAGAGAACTAGATGAACAGCTATAATTGCAACAGCGATCGCTAGGTAATCCATGGAACCTTCTGCTCTTCGAACAAAAACTATAGTCACTGCAATTGCACCAGGGCCAGCCATTAATGGAGTTCCAAGCGGAACAAGGGCCACGGAAACATCAGAAGATTTCTCGGGCTCAGAGTCTTTGCCAGTAAGCAATTCAAGTGCTACTAAAAGTAGAAGTAGCCCACCAGATGCTTGGAGCGCTGGAAGTGAGATCCCAAGAAACTCCAAGACCTGGTCCCCGAAGACGGCAAAAGCTACGATTACCGTGAAGGCAGTTGCAACAGCTTGCAATGCTAAGCGTTGTTGTCTTTTTGGCGTTTCACGTCCTACCAAACTCATAAAGATTGGCATGGTCCCTGGTGGGTCCATGATTACTAGTAGTGTGATGAATACTGTCGACCAAAGTGCGATGAATGCTGAAGTATCCATACTAACTTGGATACACCGAACCATTGCCTGGTTTACTAGAATTAAGAAGAGCAATCTGATCGTTAGACAAAGTTAAGTCAGCACTAGCAATAGTTGATTCGGCAGTTTTAATCTTAGTGAAACCAGGAATTGGCACGAGCACATTTGAGTGGGTTCTAAGCCAAGCAAGTGCCACTTGCTGTGCAGTAACTTCAAGATCTCTGGCAACTTCATTAAATTCCGGGTACAAAGTACCTAGATTTTTGGCATCATTTTCTCCACCAAGAGGAGACCAGGCTAGATAAGCAATTTGATCTTTAGTGCAACTTTCGAGCACTTCAACATCACTTCGATATCTAGGGCTTCTTTCATTTTCGACAGCAGAAACCTGACCATGAGTTTCTTGCTGAGCAATCTCATACTCAGATTGCTTTATATTTGAGAAGCCAATTTTTTTGGTTAGTCCTGCATTCAAAACAGCAAGCATCGCTTGTGCTTGTTCTGTAAAAGAACGGGATTGATCAATTCGATGATGCAGCAAGAGGTCTGGAACCATGCCTAATTCTTTATTAGATTTTTCAGCAGCTCTGAGTAAATACTCTTTACTCCCATTGCGATTCCACTGATCTTTTGATCGGGTAATTCCATTTTTAGTGACCACAATGACCTTGGATTGATCACCATCCCACTGGCGGAGGGCTTCCCCCATGAGTTTTTCGTTGTGCCCCATCTCCTCTGCCGAAGGAGCATAAACATCAGCAGTGTTGAGCAAAGTCATGCCATGATCAAGTCCAAAGTGAATAATTGAAATGGATTCATCCAAATCTCTGCCTGGCCTAGAAAAGGGCATTCCACCAATCCCAAGTGCAGGAATTGGCTTGCTTGTAGTTTTAGGAAGTGAGAATGTTTGCATAAAGCGCAGGCTAGCAGTGGGACTCTTGTTCTTAACTTACCCCTGTGAGATTAACTCAGTTAAAGCCTGTCGAAATAGGGCAGGACTCTCTAAGTGAGGTGAATGGCCACACCCTTCCAAAACCACTTTTTTAACAAGGCCACCATTGGCTGCATACGTTTCCAGCACTGCAGCAGTTTGGGCAATCATTTGCTGAGATGGAGCGACATCAGCACCAGGCCATCCAGGAACCAGCCCTGCTGCACCTAAAGTGTTTAAATCAAAGAAGGATGCATCGCCAACAATTGCATCTTTATCGCCTCTAATCCATAAAACTGGTGGCTTAGTTCCAATATCCGCGATAGCAGATGTGTTGAAGTATTTTGGTGACATACTATTTAAGACACCTTTTTCGCCTGGAGCAAACATTGGCCAGTAACTACTGGCAGTTGAGTTACCGGGGTAATTGTCTTCACCAACTTTAGTAGTGAGCATGGAGTCAAGATACATCTCTTCATGATCTAAGGATGCAGGATTAGCAACATAAAAACTTTTCATAACAGTTCGAGGGCTTGTTTGCCCATCACCTTTGTCTTGACTGTTTAGTGCTGCCACAAATTCTGGATTTGCTGCACCACCACCAGTGCCAGAAGCATCCGGATTCAGCAGGCTGCCATCAAGAGCCGTGCCACCAAAACCATACGGAGAGATCGGTGCACTTAAGGTCATGCTCAGCACCATCTGTGGGTGATCAATTGCAAACTGCATAACTACGCCAGCCCCCATACTCCATCCAACCAAATGAACTTTCTTTAAGTTTAGGGTTTGGAATAATCCAAAGAGATCATCGCTGTGATCGCGCACACCACGCCTTGCATCAATTGGTGCAGTTTCGGTTTGGCCAAAGCCTCGCAAGTCAGGTGCTAGCACATAATTATTAGCAGCAAAAGCCAGCATAGTTTCTTGCCAGAATAAGCTTGATGAGACATTTCCGTGGAGAAAAACTAAAGCATGATCTTGAACTGAACCTGCGTTAAGCACATTCATCCTTATCCGACTTGGTATCTGAACGGATTTGGCTGAGATGCCGGTGAGTAATTGAGTCATAGAAAAATCTTACGCCTCCTCAGCCAATCTTGGCTACTGTTATTGCGATTGCTGTGTAATGGCAAAAGAAAGCAGCGATAGTAAAGGCATGAAACAGCTCATGAAACCCAAAATATTTGAGACTAAGTTTTGGCCGTTTGGTCGCATAAACCACTGCGCCAACTGAGTAAAGCACTCCACCAGCAATTACGAATGCCACCACTAGGCCCCCTGCTGTCCGCATGAAATCTGGCAGATAGAAAACTGCTGCCCATCCCAGTGCTACGTAGATTGGAACGTAAAGCCATCTTGGAGCAGATACCCAAATAACTCTAAATAATAACCCAACAATCGAGCCACCCCAAACCAAACCTAAAAGAACTGTTGCATCACTAGTTGAAAGCCAAATCACAGTAAGTGGGGTATATGTTCCAGCAATGATTAAAAATATGTTTGCATGATCAATTCGCCGCAAGACACCTTTAACTTTTGGTGCCCAAGAGATTGTGTGATAGGTCGCTGAAACTGAGAATAATCCAACTGCTGTTAGCGTGAAAATTGCTATTGTAAAACGAGCCTGCAATGTTGGGGCCAAAATAACTAAAATCGAACCAGCAATTAAAGCGACAGGCGCAGTTCCTAGATGCAACCAACCTCGAAGCAGTGGGGGAGTCTGACCAACACTCATGGGCCGCCTAACGGGTTTGTGATTAGCGACAGCCTAACCTAAGCCTGAGAATGAACAGCCCAATTCCAATAATCTTAGATGTCGATACGGGCATCGATGATGCATTTGCATTGTTGCTTGCTGCCAAGCATCCAGGATTGAACCTGTTAGCAGTTAGCTGCGTTGATGGGAATTGTCCATTAGTTAATGTAGTTAGCAACACCTTGTCAGTATTGGAAGCTGCTGGCAGAATGGATGTGCCGGTGTTAATTGGTGCAAATAAACCACTAGCTTCAGAATCTAACTATGCACTAGCTGTCCACGGTACAGACGGGCTAGGCAACTTGAACTTAAGCCCAAAATCAATGAAGCCAGTTGATGCCGATGCTTCAGAATTTATGAAAGACCTAATTCTTAAATCTGCAGAGCCGATTACCTTGATTGCGGTGGCACCTTTAACAAATATTGCGCTGCTGTTTCAAAAGTTCCCAGAAGTCAAAGGCAATATCGAAAGACTGGTAATTATGGGCGGATCAGCCTCACTGGGGAATGCAACAGCCTTGGCTGAATTTAACATTTGGCATGATCCTGAAGCTGCCCAAATAGTATTTAGCTCAGACGTAGAAATAACAATGTATGGGCTTGATGTCTTCTATGACGTGCATTTGAGCGCTATCGACATCAGAAAGCTCCAAGAAAGCGAATTATTGCCAGCTAGAATTGCCGGAGATATTGGAGCATTCATCGCGAACATTTTGGGGTATCCAATTACCTTGGGAGATGCTGGCGCAGTATGCGCAGTTATTGACCCATTAGGGCTAAAGGTAGAGCGTTTTCCAACAGCAGTTATCACTGATAAAGGCGCTGCTAGGGGAATGACTGTTGTTGACCGCAGGCCATATCGAGACACAGTTGAAAACGAACGAGCCTTAGCAGACTCCAAAGACGTTGATGTGGCTTTGGGGGTAGACGGGGCTAGATACTCAAAACTTTGGTTAGAGACCATTTTGAATCATTAGACAAAATAAAGAAAGCCCGCCTTTTAAAGGGCGGGCTTTCTTTATTTTAAATTAACAGTCGTAATACATTTCAAACTCATAAGGATGTGGTCTAAATCTAATTGCATCCACTTCGTTCTTTCGCTTGAACTCAATCCATGTTTCGATCAAGTCTTCGGTGAACACTCCACCTGCGGTTAGATAGTCGTGATCTTTTTCAAGGGCATCAAGCACTTCTGCAAGAGAGCCTGGAACTTGTGGAACGTTCTTTGCCTCTTCTGGAGGCAGCTCATATAGGTCTTTATCTACTGGCGCAGGTGGTTCAAACCTGTTCTTGATTCCATCAAGACCTGCCATTAACTGGGCCGCGAAAGCAAGATATGGGTTAGCGGTTGGGTCAGGAACTCTAAACTCAATTCGCTTAGCCTTTGGTGAAGATCCAGTAATTGGAATTCGGATACAAGCTGAGCGATTTCGAGCTGAGTAAACCAAATTCACCGGCGCTTCATAGCCAGGAACTAGGCGATGGAATGAGTTAACGCTTGGATTTGTAAACGCTAGCAATGAAGGAGCATGCTTTAGCAGACCACCAATGTACCAGCGAGCGGTGTCTGACAATCCTGCGTAGCCTGCCTCGTCGTAAAACAATGGCTTGCCTTTACTCCACAAAGACTGGTGGCAATGCATACCAGAGCCATTGTCTCCAAAAATAGGCTTTGGCATAAAGGTCACAGACTTACCATTTTCCCAAGCTACATTCTTGATTACATACTTAAACTTTTGAAGATCATCAGCAGCTTTGAGTAATGTATCGAACTTGTAATTAATCTCTGCTTGTCCAGCTGTTCCCACTTCATGATGTGAGCGCTCAACTTCAAGACCAACTTGCTCGAGAACGCGCACCATCTCATCTCTTAAATCTGCCGACTGATCATTTGGAGTTACTGGGAAATATCCGCCTTTAAAGCGAGTCTTGTAACCTAGGTTTGGTCCGCCGTCATCTTCTACATCCTTACCCATGTTCCAAGCTGCTTCGATTGAATCAACTTGGTACATAGAGCCATTAGCTTTGGTTTGATATTTAACTGAGTCAAATATGTAGAACTCGGCTTCAGGAGCAAAAAATGCTGTGTCAGCAATACCGGTGGAGGCCAAGTATTTTTCCGCTTTAACAGCTACGTTTCGCGGATCGCGACTGTATGGCTCATCGGTGAATGGATCAACCACATTAAAGTTCAAGGCCAAAGTTTTATTGATTCTGAACGGATCAATAAAAGCACTGGTCACGTCTGGAAGAAGCTTCATATCGGACTCGTTGATTGCCTGGAATCCACGAATTGAAGATCCATCAAACATCATTCCGGTAGAGAATGCGTCTTCATTAAAGGTTCGCGCCGGAATATTGAAGTGTTGCATCTGACCAATTAGGTCGCAGAACCGAACGTCTACAAACTCAACATTCTCCGCTTTGAGAAACTTGAAAAGTTCCTCTGGTGTCTTAAACATCTATCCTCCTTGAACAAGGACCGATCCAGTCCTAGTTATCTGGTGCTGACCCTAGATCAAACCCATTTCCCAAGCACTACTGCAATGTTTCTAATCTGTTAACCCTTTATGGTTAGGCATATGTTGAATCGAAGAGATTGGGCCAGCTGGATGCAGGGCCCAAGAGCTGCCCTTGAAAGCCAAGGTATTTCGATGGCTTATCCGGGGGAGCGTCTGGGCTTGCCCAAGTCTGGACCGGGCTCGGCTTCTAGATTGGGTCGCAGGAGCTTGGCTATTTTGATTGATTGGGCTGCGGCTCTACTGATTGCAGCTGCAATTTTTGATGGGGATCCACTATCGGTTTTAGCCATTTTTTACCTACACACCACCTTGTTTCTGATGTTAATCAACAGAACCGTGGGAGGAGTTTTTGTCAAGCAGCGATTAATCGGAGTTGGGGGATCTCGAGCTCGATTGTGGCGATTGCCAATTAGGCAGTTGCTAGTGTGCTTAGTGCTGCCTGCTGTTGTGTACGACCGGGATCAAAGAGGTTTACACGACCAATTTGCAAAAACTGTTGTAGTAGTTATCTAACTACTGGCGAGGCACTCTCATGTTGGTGCTCTTTGGCATTGGACCCTTTGGGATTGGGATATTCATTCCACCAACTGCCTCCAACCTTTTTCTAAGTGCAGATACTTCTGCGCGATTTAATTTTTTTGGCAAAGACTTAAGTTTCTTTGGAAGTGATTTCAGCGGAGTTGTTTGAGAAGAATTTCCAATCACTATTTCAGTGAGCGGAGAGTCGCCAATTAGTCGAACAGTGCGCTTGCGCTCGCTGGAGAGCATCGAACCAAGTCCAGAGCTACCTTCGGCAATCAAAACAACGCCAGCTCGACCCACAGCTCGATGAACCATATTTTGATTGCGATCAGCAGCTACCGCAGCTGTAATGCTCCACTTTCTGATGTTTTGGACCACTGCTACGGCAGCGCCCGGCTTACCCTCTAATTGTGAGTAGGCAGCAACTTCAGCGCGCTTACCAAAAATGAACAAAACAACAATTAATCCAACTAAAAATACCGACACCATGAAAATAATTTGCAGCCAAAGGCTAGGCACCAGAATTAGTACTGCTGCACCAAAAATTCCAATCGTGATAGCAAAAGATGCAAATAGAATTAGTGGTAAGAATTTATCTGTGCGCCGGGTCATTTTGTAAGCGGCGATAACTTGGCGGACGCGACCTTCAGGCATTGGTGTTGACATGAGGAAACCTTAGAGGGTGTTAGAAGTTTGTTAGGCTAGCGGTGGTACCTAAACCGCGGGCAGCCAGTGCTTGCCCATACAAGCGCCCTGCACGATAAGACGAACGCACTAAGGGACCCGACATGACCCCCACAAAACCAATTTGGGTTGCAACATTGGCTAACTCAACAAATTCTTCAGGACGAACCCAACGTTCTACTGGATGGTGCTTTGGAGATGGTCGCAAGTATTGGGTAATGGTGATCAAGTCACAGCCAGCATCATGCAGATCCTGCAATGCTTGCTCAACTTCAGAAATTTCTTCACCCATGCCCAAGATTAAATTGCTCTTGGTAATCAATCCGGCATTACGTGCTTTGGTAATTACCTCAAGAGAGCGCTCATACTTGAAAGCAGGTCTAATTCGCTTGAATATTCTTGGAACTGTTTCCACATTGTGAGCGAGCACCTCTGGGTTGGAACCAAAAACCTCTTTCAGTTGCTCATCAATTGAATTAAAATCAGGGATCAAGACTTCAACTTTGCAATCAGGGACGATCGCATGGATTTGCCTAATTGTTTCGGCGTAAAGCCAAGCTCCACCATCTTGCAAATCATCTCTGGCAACTCCGGTGACCGTTGCGTAGGCCAACTGCATCGACTTGACACTCTCAGCAACTTTTTTGGGTTCAGTAATATCAAGTGGCTGCGGCTTACCAGTATCAATTAAGCAAAAATCACATCTGCGCGTGCATTGATCACCACCGATTAAGAATGTAGCCTCTCGGTCTTCCCAGCACTCATAAATATTTGGACAACCTGCTTCTTGGCACACTGTATGTAGGCCTTGACTCTTAACTAATGACTGAATTCGATTAAATTCAGGTCCAGTTTTGATCTTGCGCTTGATCCAATCAGGTTTTTTCTCAATGGGGACGGCAGAGTTACGCGCTTCGATGCGTAGCATCTTTTTTCCGTCGGAATTTAAGCCCAATATTGGATCACTCATACCCTTGACCCTATCGGACTTGAAGTTTGAACTAAGTCTGCCAATGATATTTGTAATTTTTCTTGGACAACTTTTAGCACCTCAGAGGTGGTTATTGTCCTTTTTGTTTCCACAGAAAGCGTGGTCACTTTGGCATCGGGAATTCCACACGGAACGATCCGGTCGTACCAAGACAAATCATTATTGCAATTAATTGCAAACCCATGCATCGATACTCCAGAGGCCACTCGAATTCCAATTGCTGCAACCTTTCGGGCTGGTTCAGCATCTACCCAAACCCCGGACTTACCCTTTATTCGAATTGCATCCAAACCAAATTCTGCGCATGAATCAATGATTGCCGATTCAAGAGAGCGAACAAATCCAACCACGTTAAATCTTTCACGAAGTGCAATGATCGGGTAGCCAACCAACTGTCCAGGCCCGTGCCAAGTAATTCGCCCCCCTCGGTCAACATCAATGACTTTAGAGCCATCTATTGGTCGATCCATTGGTTGCGTTTGTGAGCCAGCTGTAAAAACAGATTCATGTTCAACAAAAATTAGGGTAGGAGGGGATTCGCCACTGACTACCTTTTTATGTAGTTCGCGCTGCTTGGCCCAAGCTTTCTCATAATCTAAGAAGTACTCGCCTACCCCCCAATTCTCAATGGCTAGACCAGTTCCCATCTATTAAGGGTATCGGGTGGCTTATCAGTTTGCAGAACATGTGATGCGGTTTATTGATCCTTGGTATCATTGGCAACTCATAAATTATTGGTCTGTCTGGATGTAGCCAATTAGCATTTAAAAGGAGATTTCTGTGTCGAGCCGAGAGAGCAAGTCAAAAGTCAAAGGTCGAAAGCCACTTTGGGCGGCAATTGCTGTCATCGTGATTTGGCTTGGGCTGACTGGGATAATGGGACCATTATTTGGACAACTCTCTACAGTTCAAGAGAATGACAACTCGGCGTTCTTGCCTGATAGTGCTGAATCCACCTTGGCTGCAGAAATATCAAACAAATTTACGAGCGCAGATTCAGATCAACTGCCAGCACTATTGCTATTTGTTGGAGAGATTACTCCCGACAAGTTAACGACTGTTTCAAGTTACCTGGACCAACTGCCAACAACTGAAGTGCCCGGAGCAGACAAAACGCTCGCAGAATTTTTAGTTCCAAATGTTCCGTTAACTCCAATCCCAAGCTCAGATGGGAAAGCGATAATTGCGAATGTTCCTTTTGAGAATAAGATGCTGGAGTCGCAATTAGCGAACGGGGAAGAAGCACTTCCTTATCTAGTTGAATTCTTGAGAGAAGATGCTGAAGGTGTTGCTGATTTGGAAGTTCATGTAACAGGTATTGGTGGCATTCTTGCTGACCTTTTTGGTGCATTTGGGGAAATTGATACCACCTTGCTTTTAACTACCTTGACGGTAGTTGCACTAATTTTGATTGTGGTTTACCGATCGCCGTTTTTATGGATAATTCCATTGCTCAGCGCAGTCTTTGCTTTATCCACTGCAGGTGGAATTGTCTATCTCTTGACTAAGGCAGATGTAATTGACCTAAACGGGCAATCGCAAGGAATTTTGTCTGTACTGGTATTGGGTGCAGCAACCGATTACGCCTTATTGCTGATTGCTAGATATCGAGAAGAATTACATTTACATGAGTCTCATTTTGAGTCAATGAAGATTGCTTGGAAGGGTACATTCGAACCGATCATTGCATCTGGCTCAACTGTTATTGCGGGCTTGTTAGTTCTGTTACTGAGCGATTTGTCGAGCAATAGAGGTCTAGGTCCTGTTGGAGCAATTGGTATTGCAGTATCGATGGTTACGATGCTTTCGTTGTTACCAGCCTTATTAGTTCTGCTGGGCAGATGGATTTTCTGGCCACGAATTCCTAAATTTGATCAGGTGGATGATCAACTTTCTGGCATTTGGTCCAAGGTTGCAAGTCTGGTAGGAAATAGACCACGAAGAGTGGCTATAAGTACAGGCTTATTGCTAGTTGTATTGGCAGGTTTTGCGCCAACATTGGATACCGACGGTATTGCTACTTCAGAGTCATTTACCGGCAGACCAGACTCAGTAATTGGCCAAGAGAAATTACAAATCTCATTCCCAGGTGGCGAAGGGCAACCAACCGTTGTGTTGACACCTGAAAAAGATGTTGTTGCTGCAACTGCAGCGTTGAAATCAGTTGAAGGGGTAGCTGAAGTAGTTCCAACCATGACTGGTTTCGCAATTCCTGGTATGCCTGCACCTGAAGTTAAAGTTGTCGATGGATATGTCCAGTTAGAAGCGACTTTAACCTTTGGCGCAGATTCAGTCGAGGCTCGTGCCTTAGTCCCATCAATTCGAGATGCAGTAAAAGAGGTTAATTCAGAAATTTTGGTTGGTGGAAGTTCGGCAATTGGCTATGACGTGGATGTGGCCTCAAGTCATGATGTCAAGTTGATTATTCCAATAATTTTGTTAGTAATTAGCATCATCTTGGCCCTGCTGCTTAGAAGCTTGCTATCAGCAGCTTTACTTTTGATAACAGTAGTACTTTCATTCGCCGCAACATTGGGTGCTTCCCAGCTGGTGTTTGAACATATCTTTGGCTTCCCAGGTTCTGATGCTTCCTTCCCACTCTTTGCCTTCGTATTCTTGGTAGCTCTAGGCATTGACTACAACATCTTCTTGATGACGCGCGTTAGAGAAGAAAGCATCAAGCTTGGCACCAGAGCTGGAATTCTAAAAGGATTAACTGTTACTGGTGGCGTGATTACTTCCGCAGGAATAGTTTTGGCAGCAACCTTCGCAGTGCTTGGAGTGTTGCCATTGGTTTTCTTAGCTCAGTTGGGTTTTGCAGTGGCATTTGGTGTGCTACTTGACACCATAATCGTTCGAAGTTTGTTAGTGCCTGCATTGGCCCACTCTCTGGGATCCAAGATTTGGTGGCCTAGCAAGTTATGGAAAAAAGAGCTTTCAGCCCGTTAACTCTTAATCCGCAAGAGGTGGCTGAAGGACTTTTAGCAAAGTACTGAAAAGTTCAACTCTTGAACGTAAAAGTGCAAGTAATAGTCCTATTAGACATCACTGAAAAAGATTAAGTAGTAACGGGGTAGTAACGCATTTGAATGGGAATAAAGCGCTCGCCGCTTTAGTTCAACCTCTCAAATGTTGTGAAAAGTCGAAAGGTTCGATCTCGGGGGAAGCGCAATACTCTTAGTGAAAGGTAAGAGAAAGTGAATAACTCCCCCGCATCAGGCAAAAAAGTATCTAATAAGCCAAAGAGAGCTAATGGCCGAGGCAGTATCTACCAGATAACAAAATCAAATGGCAGGAAAGTTTGGAAAGCTGCCATTAAAGATATAAACGGCAAGCTTCGCACCAAAACCTTTACGAAACAGTCAGAGGCAGAAGACTGGGTT
>SXGQ01177957.1_pt1 | contig 35484 bp, 36 predicted proteins | sample 3178371 | NCBI WGS metagenome assembly SXGQ01 (sample SAMN11356859, study PRJNA531348) | freshwater metagenome | isolation source: freshwater sample F1-20 | place: China: Fuxian Lake, Yuxi | collected 2017-12-25 | reverse complement strand
CCAAACGTTGCCGATAGGGGTGGGGTCATCAATGTTGTCAGCCACACCTTCACCGTAGTTGGTCTACGGTGTCAACATGCTGAATTACGGAGATGAAAGAGCAATCCTCAATTTGTTGTACTCATACGCCGAACGAATTGACGCAGGTGATTTTGATGGGGTCTCCAAACTTTTTGGAGAAGCACCTGTTTTCATGGCTGGGCCAGATCAGTCGGCAGTCCCCGGCGCACAAGTTGGAGCAGTATTACGCCATTTCGTCAAGACTTACGATGGAATACCGCGCACCAAACATCTCGTGACCAACACAATTCTTGAAGCTGACTCTCCATCCATGGTACGAACCCGCTCGCAATTCACAGTTCTTCAAAATGTGCCCGATGAATTGCCCTTGCAAGTTGTGGCATCGGGGCGTTATCACGACGAGTTCGCAAAAAATGCACGAGGCGAATGGGCGTTTGCTCAACGCATCATGCTTGTTGACGCTTACGGTGATGTATCGGTCCATTTGAATACAGGAACTGGAATTTCATGAGTGTGACAGTTTCGGGTGGAGGAACGCTTGCGCAGGTACTTCGGGATGGAGTGCATTCTGATACGCGCAGCGCAGTCATTGTTGTCGATCTTGATGGAGAAAAATCAATATCAAGCCTCGCTGAACTCACTGACGCACACATTGACGAGATATACGAACAACCCATGCAACGAGTGATCGCGGCTCTTCAAGAAGCCCACACCACGAACTGTGAGCGGATCGTTGTCGTTGTGCCCACAACAGGAATGTCTGGTGGAGCGTGTTACGCCCCACAAGCCGCACTTGCTGAGTCGGCACGAATCTTGGTGAAATCAGCAGCCCGCCAATGGGGCGTAAGTGGAATCACTGTGAATGCAGTTGCGGTTGAACCTCGTTGGTTTGCGATTGATTCAAATATTTCTGGCCCAGTAGCTATTGCTCCGCGATCATTAAGCGGTGACGTGAGTCCACTTGCGATCGTGAACTGGTTGTGTAGCGCTGCCTCTTGTGATATCACTGGCCAAACCATCGTGTGTGATGGAGGGCTGTGGATGTGAACAGTCAACGATTAGAAAATCGAGTAGCCATCGTGACTGGTGCAGGACAAGGAGTGGGCGAGGGTATCGCTCGTCGCCTTGCGCAAGAAGGGGCAACTGTTGTCATCGCTGCCCGGCGTGCCGAGACTGGCGAGCCAGTGGTTGAGTCAATTCGTTCGGCAGGCGGACAGGCGGTTTGTATCGTCACTGATGTTTCAGTTTCTGAATCGGTTGACGCCTGTGTGGCCAACACTGTTCAGCAATTCGGTCGACTCGACATCATGGTGCACAACGCGTTTATGGGTGGAATCCCGCACAAGTTAGAAAAGGCGCAAATCGAAAAGCATTGGACTTCGATGTCTCGTACTGGAGTCTGGGCGAGCCTTTTCTGTGCTCGCGCTGCGATGCCGCATCTAGTGGCATCGTCGGCTCGTCCGAGGGGTGAGGGCGGTGGCCGCCTGATTCTGATTACCTCACCTTCGGGGGTTGAGGGCAGCGCAAATATCCCGCTGTACTCTCCGGCCAAAGCGGCCCAGCGGGCGATAGCGAAAAGCCTTGCACGCGAATGGGGTGAATTTGGTATCACGGTGAATTGCATTGGTCCTGTTGCCGGTAGCCCCGCGTTACTGACGGCTTTTGACCGCAACCCCGCGTTGCAGCAGGCGATTGAAGCCCGCACTCCGCTTGGTCGAGTTGGAGATATCACGGACGACATCGGTTCGGTTGCACTCTTCCTCGCAAGCGACGATTCTTCGTTCGTCACCGGGCAAACCATCATCTGCGATGGTGGATCGTTCTTAGGTTTGTAATAGAAATTTAATAACACGAAAGGCACGATCATGATCCGACTCGTCACTCTTCTCAAGCGCAAGCCCGGAACAACCCATCAAGAGTTTCTTGATTACTGGTTCAATACCCACGGGCCGTTAATCAAGAATTGTTCAGCCGCAAAGTATGTTCGTCGTTACGAACAGCACCCGGCGGTATGGCCTGCCGAGGGCAGCCGTCATGAGCCAGGGTTCGACGGAGTCACGATTCAGATTTTTGATTCTGCCGACCAATTCAATGCGCACATGAGCGAGCCCGATTTTCCGTTAGTCATGGAAGACATTGAGAAGTTCATGGACTCGTCAAACATTCAGTGGATTCTCACCGAAGAACCAAATCTGGTTATTGATAACTGACACCGAGTGAGAAACATCTACAGTTTGGTCAAGCAACGCGCCCTGGGCGTTTTGAAGGGGGAGTTATGAAAAAGTACCCAATTGAACTGGGCACCTTATTGTTCACAATGGTTGAGCCCAATAAGGGCCACGAAGTTGAATACAACCGTTGGTACGAGCGAGATCATTTCTACGGGGGTGTGCTCGTAGGCGCTTACTCATTTGCCGGCGATCGTTTCGTTTCAACTCGCGATCTCAAGGCTTTGCGCTATCCAGTTGAGTCACCTATGACACCAGACCCGATGTCGGGTTCGTACTTGGCGATCTACTGGGTACTGAAGGGTCATCACGATGACTGGAATCGTTGGAGTGTTGACACTGTGAAGAATCTGCATGCCACTGGTCGTATGTTTGCCGAGCGCACTCACATTCATACACAGTTGTACGACAACCAATGGTCGATGACTCGCACCGAGACCACTACCAACATAGAACTTGCTCTCGACCGTGGATATTCCGGAATCGTTGTCAACGTTGGAGAATTGAACGAAGGCGTAACACACGCGCAAATGAGTGAGTGGATGCAGAACAATTGGGCACCGCGTGCGTTTGCCTCATCATGGGGACCTGACGTCTTCAACTACTCAACATTGTTGCCGCTGCTTGATGATGCACCGCCGGATGTTCCGCGCGTACCAAAGGCCGATCAACGTTTCTTGCAAATCCACTTCGTCGATCACGACCCGGCCGCTGATTGGAACGAGGGGTACGCAAAATTTGGTGCCGATCTTGAATCAAGTGGACTTGCTAAGCATTTGTGGACGAGCCCATTCAAGAACACCGTGTTTGGCACCGACACGTACACCAACGAGTTGTGGTGATTGACGTGCAACCAATCTTGGGCAAAAAGATTTTGGTCACTGGAGTTACTGGTTGGGTCGCTGGCCCACTTGCTGAATCGTTAGCTGCACAAGGCAATACCGTTTATGGCGCGGCACGTTTCAAGGATCCGGCACAGCGTCAGCCATGGCATGATAAAGGTGTTCAGACGGTCAGCATTGATCTAGAAAAAGGCAATCTTGACGAAGTGCCTAGCGATCTTGACTTGGTGTTGCACTTCGCAGTCGCAAAGAGCAACAACTTTGAACAAGCATTTGCGTCAAACGCTCACGGAAGTGCGGACTTACTTGAAGTGGCCGCGAATCAAAGTGACAGTCTGTCGTTCTTTCATTGTTCGTCGACTGCGGTCTACGAGCCAAAGCATGGCGAACCACGAAAAGAGACCGATCTTTTAGGCGACAGTCATCGTCCGATGCCCGGAATGCCGACGTACAGCATTTCAAAAATTGCTGGTGAAGTTTTGGTGAAGCACACAGCAAAGCGATTGGGTGTGCCGACAGTTATCGCTCGACTGAATGTTCCATATGGCGATGCTTACGGTTGGATGTCGTTTCATCTCATGATGATGGAACGAAATATTCCAGTGCCTGTGCACGTAGATCAACCAACGACGTACACGCCAATCCATGCCGATGACATCAACCGCAGCATTCCCTACTTGCTTTCGTACGCAAATACTGGGGCGGAAATCGTCAACTGGGGCGGCGATCAATTGGTGTCAATCGAAGATTGGTGCGAAGAGATGGGTCGATTGACTGGGATCGTTCCCACTTTCAATCCGACGACCGCGACAATTGCTTCTATTGTTCCCGATCTGCAGAAACTGCACGATGCTGGTTTCCATTCATCAGTTGATTGGCGCGAAGGAATTCGCCGTCAAATCTTGACGATGCGCCCAGAACTTCTCGTTGAACCGTGATTCTGGTGCAGATTTGTTGCGAAAAGCGCAACAAATCTGCACCAGAATCACGATGAAATTTGGCTATACAGCATCGCCTTGTGCATGATGAGGTCTTCGGGATCATCGGGCATTTCACGTTCACCGTATGCAACGCCACGTAGTGATGTTCGAATTGCTACTGCAGCAAAACGCAAACTTGCGTAGACGATGTACCAATTGAGATCTTCAATGCGCCGTCCACCGGCATCTTCGTATGCCTTAATGATGTCGTCGGTCTGACAGAACTCGGGGAAGCCAGGCATCTCAAAAATGTCAGCAAGCGACTGAAAGAACTGATGCATGAAAATGAGCCAGCCCACGTCAATGCCAGCCGGGCCAACATTGACCATTTCCCAGTCAAGTACTGCGGTGGGAGTGAGACCATCAAACAGAACATTTCCGGGTCGAGCGTCGCCCCAGTTGATGACAGTCGGTCCGGGATTGGTGGGCTTGTGCGCGGCGAGCCAAGCGAGTGCTTGTTCAATCACTGGCAACCGTAAATCCCCTCGAGCCCAGTCGTAATATGCGCGTTGTTCCGCCAGTAGTCGATTAATTGCATCACCATCGCGCGACGGCAAGAACGAGATGTCGTCTGTAACTGCCGATAAATCAATGGCATGAATACGGGCCTGAACTCGGGCCACCTGACGACCAAGTTCGCGCCGCTCATCGACTGACATCGCATCCATGTAGCTGCCACCGAATACATATGGAGGCATGTCGGGCAAGGCGCGACCGTTGACCCGATCCATCACTAAGAACGGCGAACCCAAAATTGATGTATCAGTTTCGAGGAAGCGAACATTGGGCACTGGCAAGTCGCTGTTGTTGCCGACTATGCGCATGGCACCAGCCTGGGCGACCATGTCGTAGATCGGGAAGACGGGCCAGTCGTTCATGTCTGGGTTGAGTCGGGTGACGACTGGTTCAACGAGACCGTTGTGATGCAACGTGAAAAGCAATGTCTCGCTGCTCATGCCAGTGCCCTCTGGAATTCCGACATCGGTAATTGAGCACGGGTGACCAAACTGCTGGCTGAACCAAGCCTCAAGTGTGCGAGCGAGTTCTTCAGGGTTGCGTTTTGAAGGTAACGGCATGATCAGGCGGGCTTGACGTAGGCGAGCTGTTCAAAACGATTGCTGATGAGCCAACCATTTGCAGTGCGCACAATGGTGTCGTTGTACCAACCGCTGGCCTGCATATAAGTCGGTTGATCGCCAGGAATGCGCATCGTCATGGTGTAAACCGATCGAACTTTGGCGATGTCATCGTTGTCAAAGGTGATTGCTACATTGCCGCCGGCTGAGAGTGATACGTCAAACATTGCCATCATCCCGCTGAAAGTTTCAGCCGCAGTGGCGGGGGATCCGACTGGACCGCCAGCAGTTGAATAATCAACATGAGCGTCAGGCGTAAAGACCTTTTGCCAAGCGTCCCAATCGCGGTCGACGAGGGCCCAGGTATAACGCGACAACAAGTCGGTGATTAAGGCGCGATCTAGTGCTTCGTTTGACATATTTCCCCCATGGATTCAAGTGCTGAACTCAAGATCATAAACCCTCGTGATGGGTGAGTCACATGCTGGCATAATAGATCTATGAGTTCTTCGACCTCGCCAAATTCAACCGTCGTCTTGGGTACCTGTCATCACGATTGCCCCGACACCTGTGGATGGGAAGTCACGGTCGAAGGCGGCGTGGCCGTCAAGATGCGCGGCAATGCGCAACACCCTTATTCGCAAGGCGAACTGTGTCCCAAAGTCAACCGATTCTTAGATCGCGTGTATAGCCCCGATCGCATCTTGTATCCGTTGATTCGCACTGGCACCAAGGGGAGTAGCGCATTCCGTCAAGCAACGTGGGATGAAGCATTGCAGTTGGTTGCTTCAAACATTCATGAGGTGTGTCGCACGTTTGGTGGTGAGGCAGTTATGCCGTGGGGATCGGCTGGAACCCAAGGCCTGATCCAGATGAATGCTCTTGACCGTCGATTCTTCGCCAAGGTTGGATCTTCGCGCCAAGTTGACTCGCTGTGTGGGGCAACTGCAATGGTGGGTTCAGCCCTCACTCTCGGGTCACCTTTGGCAAACGATCCAATGGACATCGAGTTTGCCCAGTTGATTTTGTTATGGGGGACGAATACTCGTTTGGCTAATCGGCACCTGTGGCCATTCATTGAGAATGCTCGCGCCAATGGCGCCAAAGTCGTAGTTATTGATCCGCTACGAACGATCACCGCCGAGGCTGCTGATGTTTTCATTCAGCCTTCACCCGGCAGCGACGTTGCGCTCATGTTGGCGTTGATGCACATTTTGATTCGCGATGAATTGATTGATGTTAATTACATCACCCAGTACACCGAAGGTTTTGAAGAACTCAAAGAGCAAGTATCAACGTGGGCACCTGCACGGGCTGCCGAGACTTGTGGAATCACTGTTGAAGTGATTGAGTCATTGGCTCACGATTATGGAACGATCAAACCCGCGTTTATTCGTTCATTAATTGGTGCCGAACATCGTGAGCACGGTGTCATGTTTTTCCGCACTCTCACTTGTTTGCCGATGCTGACTGGCGCATGGAGGTACAAAGGAGGCGGATTCTCACGCAGCGTTGATTCGTATGCCGCAACCAATGTTGATGATTCAGTATTCGATGTTCCTTCGCTGAGCGAAGGCATAGAACGTCGACCGTTGAGCATGAATCACCTTGGCCGAGTTTTGAATGATGTAACTCTTGCACCGCCAGTCAAGATGTTGTTCGTCTATAACGGCAATCCATTGGTCACGGCCCCAAACACAGAACTCATTCGTCGTGGGCTTGAGCGCGAAGACCTTTTCACGGTGGTCTCTGAACAGTTCATGACTGACACTGCGAAGTATGCCGATGTAATTTTCCCAGCATGTACCCAAATTGAACAAGTGGACGTGGTTCCCTCGTGGGGTCATCTTTATTTGGGATGGAATCATCAAGCAATTCAGCCTTTAGGTGAAAGCGTTGCTAACACCGAACTTTGGCGTCGACTCTCGGCAGCATGCGGTTTCACTGAACCCGAACTTTTTGAAGAGGACGAGTCGTTGCTGATGAGTGCACTTCATGATCTCGATGTTGAAAAGTTGAAAGCCGATGGCTTTGTTCGTTTATCGTTGCCAGTTGATTTATTGCCATACGCCAACGGTGGATTTGAGACTGCTTCGGGTAAGGCACTGTTGATCAATCATGGTCTACCTGCAGTTGGCTTGCCGGCTTTGCCGACCTATTTGGCGGGTAGCGAAATGTCGAGTGATTCTTCGGGGCAGGCGGAGTACCCGTTGGCATTGATGTCACCTAAGACTCACGTGCGGTTCATTAACGCCTCTTATTCGCACCTTGCGCATCATGTAAACCCCGAAGGTGAGATGTTCTGTGAACTCGACCCGGTTGATGCGCTGGAACGTGGAATCTTCGATGGTGATCGCGTTCGCGTCTTTAACGGACGTGGCGAATTAGATGTCGTTGCGAGGGTCGCACTAAACGGTGGTCGGGTTCGACCTGGTTTGGTGATTGTTCCCTTTGGCTGGGTAGGTGACTATACAAAAGACAAAAAGACGGTGAACGCGCTGACCAATGATCTCTTGGCTACATATGGTGGTGGTGTGTCGTTCTACGACACTCAAGTTCAGGTCGAAAAGATCTGATTTACTTGGCGATTTTGCCGACACTAACATCGCCATAGTCACCAGTGAGTTCCACCAAAGTTGATTCGTCGCAAGCCCAACCTTCTTCGGTGATCGTGGCAGTTGGAATCAAGGCCCGATCGGCATCGGTTGGATTGAGTGGCGGATACAGGCGAGTGAATTTGCCGTCTTTGATCGTGATCATCTGATAACACGGACTCGGTTCATTATTGCCAGGGCTGGCCATTGCGTGTAGCCCGCCGCCGGACCATTCACGAATCTTGCTCACCTCTTCAAGAATGCAGGCTCGGCTGATTTTCCCATTGTTGTTGACAACACAATTTTTTGCTGCGGTCGCAAACAACAAGAAGGCCGACGTAGATTGCATTCCGAGACCAGAAACTTTTCCATCAGGACGATGCATGCTCATCATGTTGAGGTAATCCCGAACTGCTGGGACTCGGTCGGCTTCTTCAAACAACGCGTAGCCAGTTCGTACGACGACCCCCTCAACACTGCTGCCTCCGTTATTAATGAGTACATCGGCATAAAACCCTGCATCAACCATGATGAGATCGACTGCGTGGCCGAGTTCATCAAGAGCCTTGGTAAGTTGGGGCAAAACTTCGGGTACTCCAACCAAACTGATGGCCCGTACGCCGCTGTTCTTGAGTCGTTGAGCAATGGGCAACCACGACGTTTCGCCGACCGAACTATACGGAACCTTGTCGGCGACGGTGACGCCTCCAATAATCGCTGCGCCTTCACGATATTGCTGTTCAACAACTTGGGCGGTCAAAATGTCGCTGTACACGGTTGCGTAGTGCTGCATCGCTTCGGGGTATGCAGCGACTGCCCATTTGAACCAACCTTGATCTTTTTTGTTTGATGGATTGGGGAGTGGTGAGAACGTGTTGTCGGCTTGTGACTTTGAGGCGGTCACAACGAATCCGGCGATATCAATCATTTTGCATTCATGAAAGCGCGGGAATTGTTGATCATCCATCGCCCAACCGCCACCAACCATGGCGAATGCATTTGAACAAACATTCTCTATTTGCACAGGCACTTCAAAAAGTTTGGCATCGGCATCTATAACTTTGAGTGGCATTCCGGCGATGCCACCTTGTGCGTTGCACCAAGCTTCAAATGCGAGCCCGGCGTCATACAGTTCGCCGTTCAGACCAGGAACAAAAGAGTTGCCTTTGTCTGAGGGCGTCGCAACTTGAAGCGCTTCCGCCGATCCGCCGTTTTCATCGGCCGTGATGCTGGGAGTAATTCCTTCAATTGCAGGACCACACGGTGATTCAAGATCACCGAACATCACTGAAGTCGGTTCGGGGGCAACTGTCGAGTCGCTTGTTGGCTCGGTGGCTGCCTCGATCGTAGGAGTGACGGGGGATTCGAGCGGTGCAGTGTCTTCGCCACGATTTGAACAGCCGATGGTGACGAGTACAAGTGCGGAGGCAAGCGAGAAAGATGTAAAACGGTTCACCTCACTAGTTTGGCGGGTTCAGCGACAAAAGTTGTGCCTTTGATTGCGAGCGAACCCTAGAGCGAGAGACTTTCTTCTGACTATGGTTGTTGGGGTGAAGGTGAACATCCTCGACCGTGACATGTACCAAAACGATCCGTTTCCAACCCTCGAGTGGATTCGCCGAAATGAGCCGGTCTATCAAGACGTCAATGGCATCTGGGCATTGACCAAGATTGAAGATATTCGTTTAGCCGAACGCCAAGCCTCAATTTTTGCCAGCGGAATCATTGGGTCTCGTCCAAATGGAACAGTTCAACCATCAATGATTGATAGTGACGATCCGAGCCATGCCGATCAACGTCGCGTGGTCGCTCGCGGTTTCACCCCCCGCCAAATGGCGGCATACCAAACTCATGTTGAAGAAGTTGCCCGTCGCCTAGTTGATGCTGCTGTTGCTCGTGGGTCCTGTGACGTCGTGGCCGATATTGCGCGGCTGCTGCCGATGACTTTGATTGGTGAAATGCTCGGTGCTCCTGAGAGTGACTATGACAAGTTGCAACATTGGAGTGACGCCATGATCAGTGGTGCTGATGACCCGAAGTACGTCACGGACGATGTCATCAATGCGGCCCTTGCGTACTACACCTACATCTCTGAAGTTATTGAGGATCGTAAGAAGAATCCTGGTGACGACTTGGTGAGCAAGTTGGTCGTGGCCACTGAAGACGGCAGTGGCATGGACGATGAACATGTTGTGGGTAATGCGTTGCTTCTTTTGGTGGGTGGAAATGAAACCACGCGAAATGTGATTACTGGTGGTCTTGAGGCAATGATTCGTAATCCCGAGCAGATGGCCATTGCGCGACGTTCACCCGACGATCTTGAGCGGGCCATTGAAGAATGTTTGCGCTGGGTCACGCCGATCATCAACATGGTGCGCGTGACCACTGAGGATGTTGAGATTCGTGGAGTCAAAATTCCAAAAGGTTCACAGGTCATCATGAACTACACCGCGGCAAATCGCGATGAAGACATGTTTGTTGAGCCACATACGTTTGATGTGACTCGTAGTCCGAACCCTCATATTGCTTTCGGTTGGGGCCCGCACTTGTGTCTCGGCGCGAGTTTGGCGCGATTAGAACTACGCTCGATCTACACAGAGTTGTTCAAACAAACAAGCACCATTGAATTTGCCGACCCGAACTACCAGCCGATTTATAGCCACGCATCTTTCGTGCGCGGCATTCAGTCGTTGCCCGTCAAGTTCAGCTGAGTGCCTACGAGCGTTCGTCGCGTAAGGCCGAGCGGCGTACCTTGCCAGCATCGTCGCGTACAGCATCGCTCGTGAACTCAAACGTGCGTGGCACCTTGTAACGAACGAGACGTTCACTCAAGAAAGTGCGCAACTCATCTTCATTAATCGGCTTTGACACCTGTACCAGCGCATGGATGCGGTTACCCAAATCTTCGTCGGGCAAACCAATAACTGCCGAAGACACCACATCGGGATGTTCGCTCAAGGCGACTTCAACTTCGGCTGGATAGATGTTTGCTCCGCCCGACAAAATCATGTCGCCACGTCGATCGGTGAGATAGATGTAACCCTCGTCGTCAATCTTGCCCATGTCGCCAAGACTTTCCCAACCATCGGGAGACTTGCGGGCTTCTGCGCCGAGATATTTGTAGGTGACACGGTTATTGCGCATGAAGATTTCGCCAATGGTGCCCCGAGGAAGTTCTTCATAGGTCTCGGGGTCAAGAACCTTCATTTCTCCGGTGACACAACGACCAACTGAACCGCGGTGGACCAACCATTCATCGCCGCGAATAATGGTGACGGCCTGTGCTTCGGTTCCGGCGTAGAGCTCCATGATCTTTTCACCACCGAGCCAGTTGCACCATTCTTCTTTCAACCATGGTGGGCAGGGTGCGGCCATGTGCCAAACAGTTGAAAGCGACGAGAGGTCGTACTTGTTCTTCACGTCTTCGGGCAAACGTGAGATACGCGACATCATCGTGGGTACAAACAAAATCCAATCGGCGCTGTGCTTGTCGACTGCAGCCAATGTTGCTTCGGCGTCAAATTGCGGCAAGAGAACTAAATGGTTGCCGTGAAACAGCGAGCCCGCGCCGAACGAGAACGGCGCGTTGTGATACAGCGGTCCAGGAATGCACACAACTCCATCAACGCGCTGGCCCATGCCGGGCGCGCCAACGCTGACGATGCCAGGATCGCCAGCAACGATCAATTTGGGTCGTCCGGTTGAACCACCTGACGTTGGTGCCTTCATGGCTGGTGCGGTGACATCGGAGAGAGGTGAATCATCGTAAGCCGACGCATCAAAGTGTGCGGGCAATGTGGCACGGCCCGGATGGGCCGATTGCTCGGCACCAACGACAAGTGCTGAATCGGCAAGTTCAACGATGGCTTCGCGCTCGCGGTTTGGCAAACGGTAACTCACTGGTTGTGGGATCGCCCCAAGTTTCCATGCCGCAATACATGCTTCGTAAAACTCAACTGAGTTTGGTAACGCAACCGTGACGAAGTTGCCGAACGAAACACCGCGTTCGGCGTAGGCGCGTGCCAAACGGTTAGTTCGTGACTCAAGCTCTGCTCGTGTCACCGAATCATCACCGCATGTGATGGCCGTACGGTTTGGGTTTTCGGCGGCCTTATCGGCCAGGGCACGCATGATTGAAATGACATTTGGTGTATTCATGAAGTGACTTTCTTAGAAGTTATGCGTTGTCGAGAGCGTGCTGCCAGGTGCGATGCCAATGTTGCAGCATTGGCTCATTGCTTCCAAAGTTAAAGTTGGTGAGACCAATTTCGGCGCCACGTTGACATTGCTCGGCCGCCGGAAAGTCTTCAGTTCCAACGACAAGCGCTGCGAAATCGGCGCCACGTTGGCGAGCCTCACGATCTTCTTCATTGACAATGGGCCTCAGTGAGGCTTCAGTGAGATCAACGGTGCATTCGTTGACATTACGACCAGGATAGATGCGGAACATCTGGCAACTCACGGGAGTTTCAAGTAGTACGACACTCGGGAACAATGTGTGAATAATGCTGACGGGCATTGTTGGTGGCCAATGTTCTTCGGGCAGGTCAACAACTTTTTCAGTTCCGGTGGTGGGGAAGCCCCAACGCGCATGCTTGCCAAAAGTGTCAAAGATGGGGTTATGCAAAACCAGATTCGACAATGTTTCGCGATGTAAATAGTCGACGTGATACGACTCAAGGTTTACATCAAAAGCAATTTTCCAGTTGGCTTGCAATGTCCATGTGTGTTGACAGACAACTTCATGCTGCTCATAACCACACCACCGAAGTTGCGCTTCAATTTCAGCGAAGGCAGCAGCCGGATCAACATCATCGCTCAGTCCGACGGCGATTAATCCGGCGACATCGGCAATAGGCAGTGGCTGCAAACCAAGTGTGCTCTTTTCAATGTCGTCAAATGCATAGGCCTGCGGTTGTCCCGCAACGTCTCCATTGAGCTCAAACGACCACGCGTGATACGGACATGTCAGTCGACGTGCTTCACCGCAACCTTCGGCAACTTGAGCGCCGCGATGGGTGCACGCATTACGGAACGCGCGCAAGACACCGTCTTCGGCTCGAGTGACAAGAACCGGGTGTCCAGCAACATTCTTGGTGATGAAGGTCCCGGGTTTTGGAAGTTCGCCGGTCCATCCAACAATGTGAGCGCCTCCACGAAACAGCACATCAAGTTCTTTTTGGAACCGAACTGGATCAGTAAAGACAGTGGCCGGTTCGGTCATCGAGCCCGGCGCGTGATCGAGAGTTTTGCCGCGATAGTTATCAAGTAAGCGACGGACGAGTTCACGTGGAAAGCGATCGGTTGTGGCCTGATCAGAATTTGTCACGGTCATGTATTCCCCCTAGATAGACGAGAGCAGACCCCTCTGCCCGCTTCTGGTAACAGTGTGTCAGATCGTGACTACTAGGCGTTGATCGCAATGAAAAGTGCGCTCGCCGCAGCGATAATTGAGGCGTCGGAGTGGTCCTCGCGAAGTTCTGCCTCAAGGAAAATCTTGCGTCCCTCACGTTTTCCGAGCCAGGCGTGAATGACTAAAGGGACATGCAGGGGAGTTGGAGCCTTGTAGTTGATGGTGAGCTGTCCGGTGTAGGCCACCGTCTTGAGCAGATTCAACATGAAGCCCATGGCATCGTCAAAGGCGAGGGCAACGATGCCTCCGTGGCTTCGAGACGGGGCGCCTTCGAATGATGAGCCAATTGAAAAAGTGGCCTCGACGCGATCGCCGCGGCGGTGAACTTGCATCTCAAGTCCGTGTGGACTCCCAGGCCCCGAACCAGGTCGGGTGATGTGGCTCGTGAGGCGCGAATCGTCGGGAACTTCGTTGTCGTGGGCAGACGAGAATTGTGAAAACTCTCGTGTCCGAGCGATGCCTTGTTCGAATTGATTGCTCAGCCCATCTAAGGCTTGGATCGCTGCTTCCATCGCATCAAGATCAACTTCACGTCCGATCACTGCATGACCTAGACGGCGAACCGCACTGCCGAGGCGAACGCGGGTCTCATCAAATGTCGGGTCAAGACCTTCGGGGTACTTCATGTTGATGATTCCTGCACGTCTTCAATCTTGGTCGTATTGAGGTCGTTCAACCAACCCCGTGAGACAAGCAGCACAACAACTGCAAGTAAAACACCAGCATTAACGATGACCGCAACTTGCATGGTGAAGATGTCACCGAGACGTCCGAGTGCGAATGCTCCGAGCGGAATGCCCGCCAAGATTCCAAGAACATAAAAACTCATGGTTCGACCACGTAAGTGATCGGGGACTGTTCCCTGAATCAATGTATTGAGAGCCACTGCCGATTGAAGGTGCGCCAAACCACTGATGAAATACGCAAGTAGTCCAACCCAATAGATCGATGTCATCGGAATCATGGCTGTGCTGACCGTAAACAAAATCAACGCGACCACGACTCGCGTTGAACGTTTCATGTGGTCACCAAGTACGACAGAAAAGAGCGATGAAGTGAGTGCCCCAAGCCCGAGGGCGACCAACAAGCCAGCATTGTCAGTTGAGGGTCGGTCATAAATTCGGTCAGCGATCGCTGGCGCAATATGTTGCAATGACTGCCCGCACAATGAAGTAATGAAGGCAAGGAAAACAACGAGTCGTAGAGGGCGATGACGCCAGACAAAAGACCCGCCTGCCTTGATGACGTCAGAAACTTTCCCCTGACTCGCTGCAGAGATGATTTGTCGGGGGCGCGATAACGCAAGTGCAGCAATAACCAACAGAAAGGTGATGGCGTTAATGAATATTGCGGCACCTGTGCCAAGTGTGCTCACGACAAGTCCAGCGAAACCCGGCCCGATTGCTCGAGCCAAGGTGAATTGCACTGAATTCAACTTGACCGCATCGAGTAATTCCTCGGGTGGAACGAGCAGTGGTACAAAACTTTGCCAAGCAGCAGTTTGGAAACCGGTGGCGATACCTCCAACGAGTGCAATGGAAACAATGAGCCCAGGAGTGATTGACCCTGCGAGATATAACGTCCACAAGATGAATGCACACAACATCTGTACGGTCTGGGTGATTATCAGAATTTTGCGGCGACTCATGCGATCTGACAACACGCCCGCATACGGAGTTAAAAAGACGGCTGGCAAGAGTCCGGCCATTGATGACACGCCAAGCCAGGTTGAACTATTTGTCATGTCATAAAGCAGTGCTGGTATCGCGACAACTTGCATCCAGCCACCGGCATTTGAAATTGCTGCAGCAGACCAGAAAAATGCAAAGTCACGGTGGCGCAGCGCGCCTAACGACCCATGCCTCTTGGGCGGGGTAGAAGTGTTTTGCTCAGAACTCACAGATCGGCAATGGGGAAATTGAAATTCGTTGTTGTCACGCCACCATCGACTGCGATGATTTGTCCAGTGACGTAACTCGAAGCTTGAGACGCCAAATACAAAACTGCTGCCGCGATGTCGTCAGGATCACCAAGACGACGAAGGGGCGTTGCGTTTTCAATCATGGATCGCAGTTCAGGATTGGTCGCCACGATTTCAAGAGCCTCAGTCAAGATTGCGCCAGGAGCAACCGCATTCACGCGAATCTTAGGATTGAGATCGGCGGCCATCAATTCAACGGCATGATCAAGCGCTGCTTTTGCCGAACCGTATGCGACATATCCGCGACCCACTACATGGCCGATTGCGCTTGACACCATGACAACCGAACTTGCGCCAATCACTCCATTGCCTGCAGTCAATAGGTGGGGGACACACTCGCGCACGAGACGTAATCCGTTGATGACATTGTTCTCAAAAGCGTTTCGCAAGTCTTTGTCACTTGTGTTCATGAATGGTTGGGGCATTGAGCCACCGACGACACTGATCACAGTGTCAATTCGTCCGAGTTCATCAACGGTGCGTTGCACTGCGGCAGAAACATCATCGGCATTGTTGGCATCGCAAGGCACAACAATTGCTCGTCGACCCATCGCTCGTGCTTGTGCAGCGACATTTTCAAGTTGATCAACACTTCGTGCCATGACTGCAATGTCGGCACCGGCTTCAGCTAAGGCAAGTGCACTCGCCGCACCGATACCACGACCTGCACCCGAGAGCAACGCAACTTTTCCAGACATGTTGTAACGATCAAGAACGGACATGGTTCCCCCAATAGATAAGTGAGTAGTTCTAAAGATTCAGTCAGTCAGCCAACGGCTGATTGACTGAATAACGCACGCGGGCTTTGCAGAGCCTTCAATTTCAATCGTGATCACGATGGTGGTTTGCAAACCGCCTTTCACTTCAGATACTGCGGTGAGTTCAGCACCGCCACGAATGCGTGATCCGACTTTGACCGGCGATGGAAAGCGCACTTTGTCTGTTCCGTAATTCACGCCAGCAGAAAATCCTTGAACCTCAACAATTTCGGGCAAGAACAAATTTGAAATTGACAGGGTGAGATAGCCATGGGCGATTGGTGCACCGAACGGACCCTTGGCAGCACGATCAGGATCAACATGGATCCACTGGTGATCTCCGGTCGCTTCGGCGAACAGATTGACGCGGGCTTGATTAATTTCCATCCACTCGCTGTATCCAAGATGTTTACCGAGATGACTGCGAACGTCATCGGGACCATGAAGAGTTGTAACTGCCATTTCAATATTCCTTGAGTATTTAGCGAGTGAGATCCGTCAGTACGGCGTTGGCTTCAGTGATGATGCGATCAATGAGTTCAGCGCAAGTTGGAAGATCGTCAATGACGCCAACGACTTGTCCACTTGCCATGACACCCGATTCGGTCCTGCCATCTACGAGTGAGGTCTTGAGCAACATCGGAGTATTGGCAGCCATGACCATCTGTGAATACGACAGGTCCATTGACTTCTTCATGGCCATTCCTTCGCGCATCATGTCGCTGAGTTTGGCGCCAGTCATCTTGCGGAACTTGAGAGCATTAATTCCGGCACGAGGTAATGCTAAGAATTTTCCACGGCTGCTTTCGAGTTGATCCACTAGTTCGGTACGCAAGACGCGGTGCGGAACTCCGTCAACTTGTACTGACACGACCGTGTCAAGAACACCCTTTGAGATGTAGTAATCCTTGACGGCTTGTGGCACCGATGAATCGCTCGTGAGTAAGAAGCGCGTGCCCATAGCAACGCCTGATGCTCCATAGGCCAGTGCGGCGACAAGGCCGCGACCGTCGAAGAAACCACCAGCAGCGATGACTGGCACACGACCAGCAACGGCATCGACTACTTGCGGCAAAAGAACAGTGGTTGGAACTGCGCCAGTGTGGCCGCCACCTTCGCCGCCCTGTACGAGCACGGCGTCGACACCCCATTCAAGAACTTTTTCGGCGTGACGTTTTGCTCCGATTGAAGGAATGACGACGACGCCGGCATCTTTGAGACGAGAAATCAAATCTGGTTTTGGTGCCTGAGCAAAACTGGCAACCTTGATTCCTTCATCAATCATCAAACTGATGCGATCTTTGACATCTGCCGAATCAGCGCGCAAGTTGACACCAAATGGTTTGGTGGTGCGGCTTTTCACTTCGGCAATAGAAGTCTTCAATTGATCGAAGTCCATGGTGGCACTGGCCAAAATGCCAAGAGCCCCGGCGTTGGCACTGGCGCTCACAAGCTTTGGTCCAGCGACCCAACCCATACCTGTTTGCACGATGGGATATTTGACTCCGACTAAATCACAAAGAGATGTCTGTAGTCGGGGGGCGGGTGTGGCGCTCATGCTGGTATCTCCCGATGACGAAGACCCTTGGGGTCAATGGCTTCAATAGCGGCGCTTTCCTCAGAGGTTGGTGGACGACTCACAGGAACATTTGCTGGAATCACCAATTCAAATCCAGTGTTAGCAACAACATCGTCAACGCTGATACCGGGATGCACACTGACGAGCCGCATTGAGTTGTCGGGTGAATTGAAATCCAGCACGGCAAGATTGGTGACGACACGACGCAGATCATGGCGTTTGGCAATAAAGCCTCCGACCTTCTTTGCTCGGTCGTAGCCAACACCACTTACCATGTCAACACTTGATACGAATACTGTCGACTGATGTTTCGGAATGAAGAAACTCGTTGCGTTGTTGACGGTGTTACCTGGCCCACCGCGCACACCGAGCAATTGCGACTTGGGCTTGGCCCATGGGCCGATGTTGGCGATGTTGCTGTTGCCAAAGCGATCGATTTGGCTCGCACCCATCATCACGTGGCGGCGTCCACCAGCAAGCGTGTCAAACACACTGCGGAATGGAATCCATCCTTCGACAAGCTTTTGGGTTCCGCCAATTGGCAAATCACCCGAGACATAAAACGCTTCTCCGTCGCTGATCATGAGATCAGGCTCGAATGTGGCCCGAGCAACGCGCGCCCCGAGCATCTGCATGACTCCCATGCCTGACGCGAAAATTTCTCCGTCGCCGCGCCATGCTTCAGCGCACGCAACAGCAATGACATCAGCGAGTGCTACTGAATCGCTCATTTTGCGGCCTCCTTGGCTGCTTTGATCTCTTCACGCCATGCAACAACTTGTGACTGGTAGTTGGCTTCGTTGCCAGTTAAGAAGCGATCGCTAAATGCTTTCCATGTTTCGGGATCACGAGCAGCGTCAACGTAAGCCTTTTGGAATGCTTCATCGCGTCCGTAGTCGGGTTCACATGTAGTGAAGTGGGCACCGTTTGGTGCATGAATAACTCCATCAACCATTGAGCGATTGATCTTGAGCGTGTGGAAGGTACCTTCTTTCAAAAGGTCTTCCGTTGGAATGATTTTTTCTGCGCTTACAAATCGGCGACCCGGTTCGCACGCCGCCAAGAAAAGATCATCAAAATACACATCGGGTCCGAGATACTGCGCGTTACCCCGAGCATCTGAACGGTTCATGTGTACGAATGCAGCATCAAGACGAATGGCTGGAACCGCTAGCAACTCTTCGCCATCGGCATACGGTGACTTCACCGTTTTGAGCGATGGGTTGACATCAATCACTCCGCTTCCTAGACCTGCACGTGTTGGCAAGAAAGGAAGGCGCAACGAACCAGCAAACAATGCCCATTGCAACATTCCTTCATCCCATTCGGTTGGTTCAGGAATTGTTGCGTTCTGGCGCGCTAAACGGAAATGAGGTTCGAGCGGAATGGAATCAAGCGAAACAAACGCGTAGATCAGTTTCTTCACTTTGCCGGCTGCGCAGAGTAGACCGACGTCAGGGCCGCCATACGAAACAACAGTGAGGTCAGTGATATTTGAACGAAGAAGCGATCGCACCAAACTCATCGGTTTACGGCGGCTTCCCCAACCACCAATACCGAGAGTCATTCCACTTTGAAGCGTGGCGACTGCTTGATCTTCGGTAATGATTTTGTTACGTGGCTTGCCCATCTCACTTATTGTCTTTCTTTTTCTTTTTATCGGTACCCGCAAAGTCATCACGCAATTCGTCGCCGACACCAGTCAGGTTGAGCTCGAATGTAAAACCTTGTTCAAAGCGGTAGCTGCGCTTGACATCCCACAAGTCAATGCCGTTCAAACTTTCTTTGGCAGCACGAATCACGGTGGGGTGTTTGTCGGCGATACTTTCCGCAACTTTCATGGCGGCATCACGAAGTTCGGCACGCGGCACGACTTGCAAAACGCTGCCAAAGGCATGAAGCTCGGCGGCTGTTGCGGTGGCCGATGTGTAGACCATGGCCCGCATCTTGTGTTGGGGAACGAGGCGAGCTAAGTGTGTGGCCGCGCCGAGTGCTCCACGATCTACCTCGGGAAGACCGAAGAATGCGTCATCGCTGGCGATGATGATGTCGCTATTACCGACAAGTCCGATGCCGCCGCCGACACAAAATCCGGCAACGGCAGTGATCACTGGGACGGGGCAGTCGTAGACGGCAGCAAAGGCGGCGTAGCAACCCTTGTTGGCGCCGATCAATGCATCAAAACCTTCGGTGTTCTGCATCTCTTTGATATCAACCCCGGCGTTAAAGCCGCGGCCCTCGGCGCGCAAGACGACGACGCGCACCTTTTTGTCGCGACCTAAGGCCGTGATGGTGTCGGCGACCTCGAACCATTCAGCCACCGTCAGGGCGTTAACGGGAGGACAGTCCATGATGACCTCGGCAATGCCGCGGTCGTTGATATTTGAAGAAATTCCCACGGGTTGAGCGTACTCGCCATCTGACGATGCGTCAGAAACGAGCGAGGACTTCCCACTAAGGTTCGTCGTGTGGCAATCACAATTGACTTTTCTGGACAAGTAGCCCTCATTACAGGTGGTACCAAGGGTGTGGGCAGGGGGATTGCACAACGATTTGCCGATGCAGGGGCACAAGTCGTGGTGTGCGCTCGTTCAATCCCCGATGATTTACCTCAGGACTGGGCGGCCTATCCAGTTGATCTTCGCGATACCGATCAAGCCACGGCTCTGATTGACCAAATTGTTGACCGGTTTGGTCACATCGACATCTTGGTCAATAACGCCGGAGGAAGTCCTCCATCTGACACTTCAACGGCCTCTGCCAATTTTGCGCAAAAGATTGTGGCGGTCAATCTGTTTTCGGCAATGTGGTGTAGCCAAGCTGCAAATCGCCACATGCAGAATCAACCTAATGGTGGGTCAATCGTGAACATCGGAAGTGTCTCGGCTGAACGACCTGCGCCCACTGTTGCGGCGTATGGCGCTGCTAAAGCGGCGCTCGCGAATTACACCCGTACAACAGGCCAAGAGTGGTTGCCGAAAGTGCGCGTCAACTTAGTGACCGTCGGAATGGTGCGAACAGAATTAGCACACCTGCACTACGGAGACGAAGAAGGTGTGCGTCGCACTGGTGCACAAATCCCGATCGGACGTTTGGCTCAACCCAACGAGATCGGTGACGTGTGCGTGTACTTGTCGTCGTCTATGGCGTCGTATGTGAGCGGTGCATCAATTGAAGCCCATGGTGGTGGGGACTGGCCACCGTTTTTAGACACGCCATTTCGTGATACCGAGAAGTAATAGCAATGGCCAATCAACCGTGGTGGCGTAACGCAGTTATTTACCAGGTTTATGTACGTTCATTTGCTGATGGCAATGGCGACGGTGCTGGCGACCTCATTGGTTTGCTTGATCATCTTGACTACATATCTTCGCTCGGTGTTGATGGCATTTGGTTAAACCCGTGCTATCCGTCGCCTCAAATGGATCACGGTTATGACGTCGCGGACTTTTTCGATATTGAGCCGGCCTATGGCGATCTTGAGATCTTTGATCAACTTATGACGCGAGCGAACAAACTTGGTTTACGTATCTTGATGGACGTAGTGCCGAATCACTGCAGTGACCAACATGCGTGGTTTACTGAAGCTGTTGCGGCAGGGCGCGGAAGTAAACAGCGCGAAAGATTCTGGTTTCGCGATGGCCAAGGTGCCAATGGTGAATTGCCGCCGAACAATTGGAAAGCAGTTTTCGGTGGTGGCGCGTGGTCGCGTATTACCGAACCTGATGGAACGCCAGGGCAGTGGTACCTGCATACCTTCACGCCGTGGCAACCCGACTTCAATTGGCTCAACGAAGATGTTGTTGATTACTTCGACCGTATGTTGCGCTTCTGGTTCGATCGAGGAGTTGATGGCTTCAGAGTTGATGCAGTGACAGTTGTTGGGAAACATCCTGACCTTCCGGATGCTCCATCAATTGCGGGTGCAGTTGCTGAAACTGATGCATGGGCGTTCAACCCGTACACAGTTTTCTGGCCATCGGCGCATGATGCATGGCGTCATTGGCGCGAAGTGATTAATCAGTATGAACGAGATCATCCCGGTCGCGAGTTGGTGACGGTGTCTGAGGCGTACACGCCTGGCAAACCTGATTTGTTGTTGCGTTATGTGGAACCCGACCAGTTTCACCAATCATTTACCTTTGATTTGTTATTGAGTCCTTGGAACGCATTGAGTTTTCATAAGGCTGCAGCGCGTTCGTACCAAGCGCTACATGATGCTGGTGCAACTTTGACGTGGGCTCTTAACAATCACGATGCCCACCGTGTGGTGACTCGTTATGGTCGCGCTGATGCCCACCTGATGTCATCGTGGACCGGAAGCAACTTGGTCAATAGCGATGCGCCAGTTGATCTTGAACTCGGTCATCGACGAGCCCGAGCCGCGGCCTTATTGATTCTGGGACTACCAGGAGCCGCATACCTATATATGGGTGAAGAACTTGGGTTGCCTGAGGTATTGGATATCCCAGATGTGGCGCGCCAAGATCCGATCTTCGCTCGTACCGAAGGTCGCGAAAAGGGGCGCGATGGATGTCGCGTTCCAATGCCATGGACCACCCACTCTGCGAGCCTCTCAGGATTTTCCACGTCGTCGTCGGTCAAAGCTTGGATGCCACAACCAGAAGGTTGGGGATCTTTCTCAGTCGAGGTTCAGGACGACGACTGCAATTCAATGCTGGCTTTGTATCGCCAGGCGTTGTCGTTCAGAGTTGACATGGTGGAACAAGGTGAGGTGATTGAATTTGTTGGTGATGGCACTGACGGACTTTTTTCCTTTACGCGTGGCTCGTATGCGGTCGTTGTCAATACTTCGGCAGATTTTGTGGAAATCCCTGCGACTCTGGTTGCCTATCGTTCGGTTATTTTGGAATCCGTGAATGGAGCGATGACCAATCGTGACGGGTCAAAGTTGCTGGCGGGCAATACGGCAGTGTGGTTGGGGTAACTCACAGCGTTTAGAGTTGACATATGGATGTCGTTTGGACCGATCTGCACCGCCATCAAAATCCGAAGATGGAAATCAATCTTGGGCAACCTATTCCGACGTACGAACGTCCCGATCGGGCCGAGACAATTCGCCAACAACTTGAAACTGATGCACGTTTCACATTCATTGGTCTGGAAGAACATGGTCGTGCGCCGATTGAAGCAGTGCATGCACTCGGGCTCATTGATTATCTAGAGAAAGCGTGGCCAGAAATTCACGCTTCAACTGGGCGTCGCGAATTCGCGCCTGAAGCGATGTTGCACGTTGGTCTTCGTGAAGGAATGAGCGCGGCGCGACCACCCGAAGGTGCTGCCGCCGCATTCGGTTATTGGTGCTACGAAACCGCGACGCCTATGGTTGAAGGCACGTATCTGGCTTCGCGAGCGTCAGTAGATGTGGCTCTCACCGCAGCCGAGAAAATTCTTGCTGGCGCACCCTCGGCGTATGGCTTGTGTCGTCCTCCTGGACACCATGCTGCGGCAAATGTGTTTGGCGGGTTTTGTTATTTCAATAATGCGGCCATTGTTGCGCATCATGTTGCGACAACGACCGGAACCAAAGTGACAGTGCTTGATGTCGACTATCACCATGGCAACGGTACGCAGCAGATTTTTTATGAACGTGATGATGTGCAGTTTGTTTCATTGCACGGAGATCCAAAGCGTGCCTATCCATGGTTCATTGGTCACGAAGATGAAACCGGTGTGGGCAAAGGTCGGGGCTACAACATCAATGTGGCGTTTGGTCCAGAAGCTGAAGATGATGAGTATGTTTCACGTCTTGCTGGAGTCTGCGAACAGATCGCGTCGTTTGCGCCATCCATGGTGATCGTGTCATTAGGTGTTGACACCTATTGGAATGACCCAATCAGTGACTTGGCTTTGACGACTGATGGATACCGTCGCTGCGGTGAAGTAGTGAGGCAACTGGGATTGCCCACATTGATTCTGCAAGAGGGTGGCTACGACATTGAGGCGATCGGCCGTAATGTCCACGCCTGGATCTCGCCCTTCACCTAATTAACTATTGGGCGCGAAACCATGCCAGCTTTGGCACTTTTGACCCCCAAGAATCAGTTTTCAAGTGGCAGTAACTGTTCGGCCGCAACTGCGAGGTGATCGCACCATTCATTGGCAGATTTCGGCTCAACAATGGGTAGAACCACAAACTTTGAAATTCCTGCATCAACGAATTGCTTGATGAAGTCTTGGAGAGCTGGCCAACCCTGGGGTACGAGTTGGTTGATGTCATCAAGATCCGGACGACGCGCCATCAACGCCTTGGTAACAGAATCGGGAAGTGGTCCATGAGCGTATGGAATCAGTGCGCCGAAATGTTCAGGATCAATTTCACGTTCATGTTCGGTTGCAACCCGTTGAATCTCGATGCGACCACGTTCGGCATCGTCTGGAGTCACGAAACTCGGAAGCCAACCGTCGGCCAAACGTCCGACACGCTTCAGTTCGCTCGGGGCAATACCCCCGAGCCAAACATCGGGTGAACCTTTAAGTGGTTTGGGTTGGACTCGTAGATCCTCGTAGTCGAAATAGGTGCCGTGGTGGGTGACAGTTGTTTGAGTCCAACATGCACGAATGACTTCGAGAGCTTCATTGAATCTCTTGGCGCGTTCTTCGCGGGCCACACCGAATGCTTGTTGCTCGTGCGGATCAGCAACACCTAGCCCGAATGCCGGCAGCAGGCGTCCATTTGATAATCGATCAAGAGTCGCAAGTTCTTTTGCCAGAATGACGGGGTTGCGACCTGGCAAGACCATCACACTCATTCCAAATTTCAACTTAGTGGTACGTCCAGCGGCGAATGACATCGCCACAAGAGGATCTGGCGCTTCACCACCAATTCGTTCGCTCAACCACAAACTGTCAAATTTGAGCGATTCGAGTGCATCGACAACTTGGGCAAAACCATCGTCGTTGAGATTCGTGCGAACACCTAGACCATAACCAATACGCACTTTCATGACTTAGCAATCTGTTCAAGAATGTCGGCAGTTTCTTTGACCATCGACACGAATGGCGAGTGGTCGGTATCAAGCGTGACTACGTTGTTGCAAAGTTGCGACATGATCTTTTGATGTTCAGGATGTACTGCTTGATCTTGTGAGCACAACACATACGTTGACGGGATTGAATCGCGCGGTGATCCAGTGACTTTTTGTGTCATGGTCACCATGGGTTGAGGCGACAGACGTGCGATAGACGCAGCAATAACATTGCTATCGCAACAGCCATAAAGCGCTTCTCGGGCTAGTTCTGGATTGACGGTTGTGTTCGCATCGTCAACGACCACCATTGCACCACCAAGTGCGGTGTCATGGCGCGGCATAGCCATCAGTTGCGACATCACACTTTGGCCAGATTCTGGCGCAAAGGCTGCCAGGTAGACGAGGTGCGAAACGATCGGACTTGAAGATGCAGCCTGAGAAATTACGGCTCCGCCATAGCTGTGTCCCACGAGTACAACGTCGTCAACACCACGGGCATGAAGTGAAACGAGAACATCGGCGACGCATTGCGCATCACCGTAAAAATCGGTGAGCGGCAATGGTGAGGCACCGTGACCGGGAAGGTCAATGGCCAGACTCGCAATTCCACGACAATCAAGTTCGGCCTGGAGCGCTCCAAAACACCATGCTCCATGCCAGGCACCATGAACTAAAACCAAATGTCGAGGTGGGACCATATTCCTATCGTGCCACAGACAAGACCTCAAATGGGAAGGATGCGCCGAGTACCCGTAACCTTGCTTGCATGTCAACTGCCGAGTCAGCAAAAAATAACGCCACCAACCCCTTGAACGCTTTTCGCCTTGATGGCCGTGTTGCCATTGTCACTGGTGCTTCTTCAGGTCTTGGGGTTCAATTCGCACGCACACTCCACGCTGTTGGCGCGACAGTTGTTCTGGCCGCCCGTCGCCTTGATCGCCTTGAAGCGTTGGTCAAAGAACTTCCTGGTTCAATCGCGATTGCTGTTGACCTGAGTTTGGCCGAAGATCGCGAACGTTTAGTTGCCGAAACCGTGCGTCAAGTTGGCCCACCACGAATTTTGGTCAACAACGCTGGTGTCGGTCACAAAGTTGCTGTCGAAGAAGAAGATCTCGACACCTTCCGCACTGCGATGGAAATCAACGTCACGGCGATTTGGCATCTCTCAAAGTTGTGCGCTCCGTACATGAAAGAAGCAGGTAGCGGAAACATCGTCAATATCGCGTCGGTCTTAGGTCTTGTTGGTTCGGCACCAATTAAACAGGCGCATTACTGCGCCTCAAAAGGCGCGGTCGTTAACCTCACTCGTGAACTTGGCATGCAATGGGCTCGTCGAGGTATTCGTGTCAATGCATTGTGTCCAGGTTGGTTCCCATCTGAAATGACCGAAGGCATGGAGGACGAAACAAGTATGAGTTTCCTGCGTTCAAATTCACCGCTACCGCGAATGGGTGAATTGCATGAATTAGACGGTGCCCTCCTTTTGCTTGCCAGTGACGCGGCTTCATTCATGATCGGTCAACATGTCGTTGTTGACGGTGGTTGGACTGCTCGATGATTTTGCATCTTGCCATTCGTGCAGATTGGAAACAAGCGAAATCAAGTGGTATTTACCCGTGGTCAACCCGCGGAATCTCGGTTGCTGATGAGGGTTACACCCATTGCAGTTACGAAAGTCAGTGGAAGAGTGTTCGCGATCGTTTCTATAGCGATCTTGCTGACAGCGAATTAGTGCTTCTTGAAATTGATGAAGAGAAGTTGACGAGCAAAGTTATTGTCGAGCAACTGGGTGCAGCGCCTGAAGCTTTTCCGCATATCTATGGCTGCATTGATATTGCTGCAGTTGTTAACGAACGGCCGATTGCTTAGAAATCTGGGGTGAGGTGCGCCCATGGTTCGGCTTGCTCAAGTTGAGATGCCACGCGAATCAACACATCTTCGCGACCATACGCGGCGACAAGTTGCATGCCAATGGGTAACCCATCGGCGTTGCGGTGCAGTGGCAAGCTGATAGCAGGTTGGCCACTGATATTGAATTGCGATGTAAACGAGACCCAGGCACCAGCAGTCACCAGAGGCATCATCGGACGCGCAGAATTGTTTGGCATTGAACCAATCGGGAGTGGTGGTGCGGCGAGGGTCGGCGTCAGCAATAAATCCCAACCTCGTGTCCACCATGACTGGATGGCACGACGGAAAAGGGTTGAACTTGCTTGCGCGAGCGAGAAGTCAACGCCATTTACACCTTTGGCAAATTCGGCTTGTGCCCAGTTCATTGCTTCAATGTCGTCGGGAGTCATTTCGCGACCGAGTGCATCGCTGAATCGGCGAATAGCAGTACCCATATTGGTACTCCACAACATGCTGAAGGCTCGACCTATCTCATTGTCAGAGAAGATGTCTGGGAAGCCAAGTTCAACGTGGTGCCCAAGCGATTCCAACAACCTCGCTGTTTTGTGCACACCCTCAACACAGTCAGCATGAACATCGCCACCGCGTGGATTGAAGTCGAGCATGCCGATGCGTAAGCGACCTGGGTCGGCGCCTACTTCATCAATGAAGGGGCGACGCGGTGTCGGAGCGATGATCACATCACCAATTCCAGGACCATGTGTTGCATCAAGGAGGTTTGCCGAGTCGCGAACTGTTCGACTCACGCAGTGCTCAACACCAAGATTACTTTCGTCGCGGTAAGGCCCCATTGAAATTCGACCTTGTGAAACTTTGAGTCCGACAAGACCACAACAAGCCGCCGGAATACGAATTGATCCACCGCCATCACTGGCATGTGCGATTGGAACAATGCCCGCGGCAACTGCCGATGCCGAGCCACCACTTGATCCGCCCGAAGTGCGAGTGAGATCCCAGGGATTACGTGTTGGTCCCCATGCTTCTGGCTCGGTAACGGGAACACTTCCGAATTCTGGACTGTTACTGCGACCGATTGAAATCAACCCGGCTGCTTTGTAACGAGCGACGAGAGTGGTGTCTTCGGTTGAAACGTAGTTAGCAGCTTTGTACGCCTTGCTGCCATTGCTGAGTGGTTTGCCAGCCTCGGCTGCGTAGAGATCTTTCAAAAGATACGGGACACCGCGAAACGGACCGTCGGGAAGAACATTGCTCGCAGCGAGTTGTCGTGCAGATTCAAACCAGCGATATGTCAAAGCGTTGAGCTTGGAGTCGTAACGCTCTACGCGCTCAATCGCGGCGTCAACCATCTCAGCGGGAGAGACTTCACCTGAAGAGATGAGTTCGGCTTGTGCAGTGGCATCAAGCCAGCGGGTGTCATCAGCGAGTGAACTCATTGTTTAATTGATAGCAGGTTTCGCTAAGGTAAACGGTCTGTGTCCGTCTCGAAACCATTAAATCCTGCCGAGAGCACTCGTGATTTGTTGAAGGTGGGGCCAGTTCGAAACCTGTTGGGCTCGAGCGTTTTCACTTCGTCTGGGGTGATGTTGCAGGCAACTGTGCTTGGCAAGCAGATTTACGACATCACGGGTCGAGAACTTGATATCGGTTTACTTGGTCTTGCAGAGTTTCTCCCGGCAGCGTTATTGGTATTGGTGACAGGTTCTGTCGCCGATCGATTTAATCGCAAAATCGTGGGTGGAATAGCGGTGGGTTTTGAACTCATGAGTTCGCTTGCATTGGGTATTTACGCTCTCTCGAAACCAACTGCGGTATGGCCGTTGTTTGTCATCGCATTTATATTTGGTTGCGCTCGGGCATTTGCTGCGCCATCTATCCGATCAATTCCACCGATGGTCGCTCCCGATGGGGCACTGCCACGAACCATTGCAATGTATTCGGCAACATGGACAACTGCGGCGATCATCGGGCCAGCAACGGGCGGATTTCTCTATGCAGTCGATCCAAGCGTGGCGTATTTCGTATCAGCCGCATTGATCGGAATTGGTGTGTCATTTTTGCTGTTGATCAAGTTTGTTCGTCCGCAGATACGACAAGCCTTGAAAGATAAAGCCGAGAAAGTTTCGTTGTATACGGCGCTTGAAGGGTTGCGATTTATTCGCCGAACTCCAATTTTGCTGGCGGCAATTTCGTTAGATCTTTTTGCAGTGCTATTTGGTGGTGCGGTAGCTCTATTGCCGGCTATTGCAGAGGATCAGTTGCAAGTTGGTGACGTTGCGTATGGCTGGTTACGCGCGGCGCCAGGTATTGGCGCCGCGGTGATGGCAGTCTTTTTGGCATCGCGCCCAGTTACACGCAATGTCGGACGAACACTTTTGCTTGTGGTTGGATTGTTCGGCGCAGCGACTGTTGCTTTGGGATTGACAACGTCGTACATCGTTGCTTTTCTGGCGCTAGTTCTTTTGTCTGGTTCAGACATGATCAGCGTGTATATCCGCGGAACGTTGGTTCCGCTGGTGACTCCAGATGACAAACGCGGACGCGTGATGGCCGTTGAGAATGTATTCATTGGAGCGAGCAATGAGCTTGGGGCATTTGAGAGTGGAGTAGCGGCTCAAGCATTCGGGACAAAGGCCGCAGTGGTGGGTGGTGGTGTCGCAACACTTGGAGTTGTGGCTTTATTCTCAGTGTTTTTCCCGACGCTACGTCGAGTGGATCGCTTTGAAGACCTTGAAGATCATGACGATGAAATTACGCAGTAACTGCTAACCAAATGGCGAGTGGAACAACAATCCAGGCCAATACCAACAAGATGATCGCATAGACCGCAAAGTTGTAACTTTCATCGCGGGGCGGTCTGCCAGCGGCACCAATTGTTTCCCAGAGTGCTTTCATAGGCTGATCAGTGGAAAGTCGGATTCGCCGGCGAGCAACTCCAGCGCTGTACAGCGCAACCCAAGACAAAGCACCCAAGACAAAAACAGCGATGAACCCCAAGATGGACACACCCAGGGTTGAGTCCATCGCGGATCTCGTCAAACTTTGTAACCCACTAGCGATTGATGTGAGAGCTGCTCCACCTAAAAGAAATGTGGGAAGACCTAAAGCGTTTCCACTTGAGTTGGCTTGTACGCGTCGTGCATCAAGACGCGCCCGCCGCAGCATGGCGTGTTCGCGAGTTCCCCAATCACTATTGGCTTCGCGTTTTTCGTAGAGCCCGCAGATTCGTCCAGTGAGTCGATTGAGATGACTTTTGACAATCCACCGCGTGACCTGCTGAACCAACCACTGGGCGATTGGCCGAAGCGGCCCGACATTTGGCACCGTGGAAGGACGGGGACCATTGCGGTCCAGCACTTCAATACCACGCATCATCATTCGATGCGCTTCTTCAAAGCGATCAGGATGATGCAGCGGCTTGATCGCCGACATTTGTGACACCATTTCTTGCTCGACGAGACCTTTGCCGCCAATTTGCTCAAGCAGTCGACCCTTTTCCTCATCGGTATCGGCGCGGAGCACTCGTAGAGCATCAATTTGGTCCACTAGAAGTTCAGGAGTGAGGGGGAAGTTATCGGACATTGATTGTCACAATACCGATTTCGGTTCCTTGGAGTTTTACAGGGCTATTGTTGACCCATTATGAAAAGCATCCGGTTAACCAATCTTTTCAGAGAATTTCGAGACTTCATCAATAAGGGCAACCTGCTCGCTATCGCAGTTGGTTTTGTCATCGGAGGTGCATTTTCTGGACTTGTGAAGTCATTGGTCGAAGAAGTCGTGATGCCCATTGTGGCGATTCCCTTTGGAACCCCGAATTTTGATGGTGCATTGATCCTTCATATCAATGATGCCGAAATTCGTTTCGGCGCGTTCTTGACTGTTGTCGTGACCTTCCTGTCAATTTCATTCGTGCTATTCCTCATGCTGAAGGCGTATAACAAAGCCACCGGAACTGAAGCTGTTGCACCTCCCACACCAGACATCGTTTTGCTCACATCAATTCGTGATGAACTGAAGGCGATTCGCGAACAGGGTCCGACTCAATGAATTTGATCAGTAAAAACTTCGGCCGTATGGCGGTCATCACAGCACTACTTGCATCAGTAGCGGCTTGTGGCTCCTCAATTTCAGATGGGGCAACAACAACCGCAGTGACGGGAACAGTTGCTGGCATTGGCAATCTTCCCGATCAGGGATCTGTGACTTCAATTGCGCAAACTCCTGAAACGACAACGCCAGTTGAAAGTCGGCCGCTCACGGTGGGCGAACTTTCGGACGGACCTCGACTCTTGATGATTGGTGATTCAATCTTTGCCGCGGTGTCGCGACGTTACAGCAATATGGCGTGTGATCGTTTGGTGCCCATGGGCTGGCAAGTTGCCGTTGAAGCAGAGCGAGGACGTTTCATCGATCTGGGCCTGCGCATCGTGAATCAGAAACTGCCGCAGGGTTTTGATGCGGCAGTGCTCTTTCTTGGCACCAACTATGGCAAGAAGCAAGATGTTTATAAGGAATACCTTGACAAGATTCTTGACGAGTTAGCGCCACGACCCGTGATTATTCTCACAGCAACCGAATACAAACCTTTCATGCAGGAAGTCAATGCGGTCATTGAAGAAGCAGTACGCACTCGCGACAATTTGTGGCTCGTTGATTGGCGCAAAATATCAAAGACTCCCGGAGTGTTATGGCAAGACGGGATTCACCCAGTTGATGCAGGCAACGTTCTATTAATGGACTCAATTATCAGCGTGTTGGGTAATGCCCCTGGAGGAGAACCCGGTGAATGTCTCAAAGTTGAATTTAAAGATGATGCACCACTTTCAAATTTGCCAACGATCGTCCCAGGCGTTGAGACAACTATTGCGACTGAAACCACGACAACTTTGGCCAACGCGACGACAACGATGCCAACTAGTTCAACTGTTGAAATTGCCACCACCACTATGGCGCCGCTCACAACATCTGCGCCGACCACCACTTCTCCATCAAGCCTGTAAATAGCAAGATAAAGCTTGGATACCCGCCTCGGTGGTTGCGCATGGCGTTTTGAACCAACACACTTGGGGGGTGCTTCAGGTCCAATCGCTTTCGGTCGAGATTGGTGGTCGTCTCGTTGTTGAGAATGCCACCTTCACCGTTATGCCCAAGGACAAGGTCGGGCTTGTGGGTCGCAACGGAGCCGGTAAGACAACTCTGTTTAAAGTTCTTGGCGGCGAGGCCGAACCGATAGCAGGAAAGATTATGCGTAAAGGTGGATTTGGGTACCTTCCCCAGGATCCACGCATTGCCGGAATCTACGACGGACGAACGGCAATTTCTCACATCTTGTCGGGCCGTAATGTTGACGATGATTTGATGCGGCTTGAAAAGTTACGCATCGCGATGGAAGAAGATGCGAGTGAACGAAATGTCTCGCGTTACAGCAAGGCTGAAGAAGAGTTTTCGCTGAAGGGCGGTTATGCCGCTGAGAGTGAAGCACGAAGTATTGCTGCTGGTCTTGGAATGAACGGTACGCGACTTGATCTTCCTGTCGGCATTTTGTCGGGTGGAGAACGACGCCGTGTTGAATTGTCACGAATTCTGTTTGCTGGAAGTGATGCGTTGTTGCTTGATGAACCAACTAATCACTTAGATATTGATGCAAAGACTTGGTTGCTTGGTTTCTTGCGTCAATATCGTGGCGCACTTTTGGTGATTAGCCACGATCTTGACTTGCTTGATGAGGCAATCACCCGTGTATTGCACTTAGATCGTGTCGCCGAGGATGCCACGGGTCACATTATCGAGTACAAAGGCACCTATAGCCAGTATCGACGCTCGCGTGCTGAAGATGAAGAGCGAATGATCAGGAAGGCTGCGTTGCAAGCCAAAGAAATCAATCGACTTCAAACTGTCGTTGATCGCTTTGGTGCCAAAGCAACGAAAGCTGCAATGGCGCACAGCATTGAAAAGCGTATTGATCGTTTGCAGGTCGAAAAAGTCGTTGCCCCAACCGGAGGACGCCTATTACAGGTGAAGTTTCCTGACCCGCCTCCTTGTGGCGTGACGGTTATCAAGACGAAGCATTTATGTAAGGGATATGGAGGTCCTCCCGTTTTTGAGGACGTCACCTTTGATCTTGGTCGCGGCGAACGTTTGTTAGTGCTGGGTCTAAATGGTGCCGGTAAAACAAGTTTGTTGCGAATTCTTGCCGGTGAAACAAAAGCTGATCTCGGTGATTTCTCATTCGGTCACCAAGTGAACTGTGGTTATTACGCGCAAGAGCATGACAACCTCAACACTGATGCAACACTTCTAGAAAACATTCGTCGTGAGGTGCAGGCCGGAGTGTCGCTCACCGAAACTCAACTGCGTGCTTTGCTTGGAATGTTCGGTTTATCTGGCGACAAGGTGAACCAGAAATCTGGGACTTTGTCGGGTGGGGAAAAAACAAAGTTGGCGTTAGCGATGTTGATGGTTGGTCGAAACAACTTGTTGCTGCTTGACGAACCGACCAACAACCTTGACCCATCCAGCCGTGAAGCTGTGGCGAATGCGCTTTCGGGCTGGAAGGGCGCAATTATTTTCGTGAGCCACGACACCGAATTCGTTGAGCGTCTCAAGCCGACCAAGGTCTTACTGATGCCCGATGGTCAATTGGACTACTTCAGTAATGACTGGCTTGAGCTCGTTAGCCTGGCCTGAGTCTCAATACTTCTCTCTAGTTCCGTAGGCGTTATGGTTACCCCATGCGCATAGGAATTTTTGGTGGAGCTTCAAACGACGGAACAATTGACGCCATGGTGGCCGAGGCCCGACGGGCCGAAGCCGATGGTTTTGCGAGCTACTGGGCTCCGCAAATCTTTGGTCATGATGCTCTGACTGCTTTGGCAGTGATTGGTCGCGAAGTGCCGCGAATTGAACTGGGAACAAGTGTGGTGCCGACGTACCCGCGTCACCCGATGATGATGGCTCAGCAAGCATTAACAGTTAATGCTGCTGCGGGTGGTCGCTTGTGCTTGGGTATCGGCCTGAGTCACCAGATAGTTGTTGAGTCAATGTGGGGTATGAGCTTTGATAAGCCGGTGCGTCACATGCGCGAGTACCTTGAAGTAATGATGCCGTTGCTTGAAGGTAAGCCGGTGTCACATGCAGGTGAAGCATTCAATGTCAATGGTGGAGTCAATGTTCCAGGCGGAACCCGACCCAACGTTGTAATCGCTGCTCTTGGCGAGCAGATGCTCAAGGTGACGGCAGCCCTTGCTGATGGAACGCTCACATGGTGCACCGGTCCGCAAACTTTGGCCAACCACACCATTCCTACGTTGAAGGCAGCAGCCGATAAGGCAGGTCGTGATTCAACTCGCGTGATTGCCGCCTTGCCAGTGTGTGTCACGAACGATCGTGAAGCCGCACTGCAACGTGCGGCGCAAGTGTTCGTGGTGTACGGACAGTTGCCGAGCTATCGCGCAATGCTTGACAAAGAGGGTGTTGCCGGTCCGGCCGATATTGCAATCATTGGCAGTGCATCAGAAGTAGCTGATCGCATCATGGCGTTGGCCGAAATTGGGGTCACTGATTTTGCGGCAGTTGAATTTGGTGCAACGCAAGACGAAGTTGCCGACACTCGCGCAATGGTGAAATCACTTCTGAAGTAATTGCATTACACATCAGGGAACATCTATTGATTGGGGGAAATCAATGGGAACAGGACTTTCTGTTACGAAGGCTGATGGGATCGCACGGATTGTTTTAAACAGTCCGCCGATCAATCTGTTCACGTTTAATTTCTTTCTTGAAACGATGCAAGTGATTAGCGATCTTGCGGTTGATGAAGACGTACGAGTTGTGCTGATCTCGTCGGCGAACCCCGATTTTTTCATTGCCCACTTTGACGTAGAAGCAATTTTGAAATTCCCTACTGATAATCCCCCCGCTACTGAATTGAACGCGTATCACGTGATGTGCGAAACACTGCGAACAATGCCCAAGGCGACGATTGCAGTTATTGAAGGTCGAGTGGGTGGCGGTGGAAGTGAATTGGCTTTGAGTTGCGACATGCGTTTCGCTGTGTTGGCGCACGGTGATCATCCAGGCGCAGTGTTTAACCAACCCGAAGTTGGACTCGGAATTATTCCTGGTGGAAGTGGAACGCAACGACTTGCTCGATTAATGGGTCGTTCACGTGCACTTGAAGTGGTGTTGGGCTGTGATGACTTTGATGCAGTTGAAGCTGAGCGTTATGGATGGGTGAATCGTTCTTTGGCTAAGGACGAGTTGTGGCCGTTCGTTGAAAGACTGGCGCGACGAATTGCATCGTTCCCTGCCCACGCGATTGCGGCAGGCAAGGCATCGGTTGTTCGTGCCGAGAAAGAAGTGACGCAAGATTTGTTGGCCGAGGGTAATACGTTCAGTGCGACATTGGGTGGGTCGGGGGCACGTGAGGCGATGGAGAAGTTCTTGCGCAATGGCGGTCAGACCCGAGAAGGCGAACTCCGCCTCTCGACCCTCCTCGACCCCTAAACATCCCCCACGTCTCCCTGGAACTTTCGCGCCACTCTGTACAAATTGTCGCGCTGAGCGCGACAATTTGTACAGAGTGGGTGATTTAGATGGGGGTGGAGGCGGTGAAGTAGCCGTTGACGTCAGCGATCAGGTCGGCTTTGCCGTACACCTTGAAACACACTTTGCCGTCACTACTGATCGGTGTGATGACCGCGTTGGGTGTGATCTGACCAGACACGAAGTTCAGGTTCGAAACCCCTGGTGTTGTCCCACATGGGAACACTGCCACCCATCCACCTTCGTTACCAACCGTCGTGTTCGCGGCCGTCACGTTGAGTGACACCGCACCAATCGACGCAGCTGATCCGGGTAGGCCTCCTTGGCCGAGCACACTGAACTCGAGGACCGCACCTGCATCATTGGTTCCGTTACCAACCTTGCCAACCGCAACCCCACCCGTTCCGTTACGAGTATCCATCATGCGCGACGGTGTCCCGGTCGTGAACCCAGCCGATGGAGCGAAGTAGCCGTTGATGTCGGCGATCAGGTCGGCTTTGCCGTACACCTTGAAACACACTTTGCCGTCACTACTGATCGGTGTGATGACCGCGTTGGGTGTGATCTGACCAGACACGAAGTTCAGGTTCGACACCCCTGGTGT
>SXGQ01784580.1_pt1 | contig 35486 bp, 52 predicted proteins | sample 3178371 | NCBI WGS metagenome assembly SXGQ01 (sample SAMN11356859, study PRJNA531348) | freshwater metagenome | isolation source: freshwater sample F1-20 | place: China: Fuxian Lake, Yuxi | collected 2017-12-25 | reverse complement strand
TAATGCCAGTGCGGGGTTCTCGGTTGTTAGTGCGCCCATAAGCAGTAGCGGGGGTTCAATCGGACATGGATTGAATGTAAGTCCTGGACTGATTATTGTTAAAAATCGAGGCACCAATGGAACTAACTGGGTTGTGTGGCACTCTAGCCTTGGCACAAATGACTATTTGTTGCTAAATAGCACGGATGCAAAAGCGACTAGCGCAAACCTGTTTAATGGTGTTTCTAGTACAACATTTACGGTCGGCAGTGGATTCGCTGCTTCAACTCTTGATTTTATATGTTACTGCTTCGCCCCAGTAGCCGGGTACTCTTCGATTTCTTCCTGGGTCGGAAATGGCAGCAGCGATGGTGTCTTTGTCTGGACAGGATTCCGCCCCAGATTTTTAATTTGGAAGAACGCAAGTGGAATCGCTAACTGGTACATATATGATTCTGCTCGCAGCACTTACAATGTCACAAACTTAAATTTGGAACCAAACACATCTGATGCTGAAAACACCTTGACCAGCATGAACGTTGATTTTCTAAGTAATGGATTCAAAATAAGAGGTTCTGATGGAGATATTAATGGAAATGGCAGCACATACGTTTATTACGCCGTAGCCGAATCACCTTTTGCCTATGCCCGAGCCCGCTGATTGCCACCCGTCTTAAACTCAAACCAACGCGACAAACCCATGCCTTACGCACTTCCCGATGGCCGCACGCTCCCGATGGATTCACCGTGGGAGTACCAGGACATCAATTATCCGGCTAACTGGTTGAGACTGAGCACGCAGCTAGACCGCGACCGGCTGGGCATCGTTTGGGAGCCTGACCCCGAGCCATACGATCAGCGTTTCTACTGGGGCTATGACGCCGACGGTCACCTGATCCCCAAGGATCACACCCAACTCGTCGATCAATGGGTGGCACAGACCCGGCAGACCGCCAACACACTGCTGCAACCGACCGACTGGATCATCATCCGCAAGGCTGATAACGGCAAAGCTGCCGATCCAGTGCTCAAGACCTGGCGTGAGGACATTCGCCTTGCCACTGGCGTGAAGGTGACCGCAATCCGTGACACAGCTGACACCCCGGCTCTGGCTGCCTACATTACTGGCGCAGATTATCCCGCTTGGCCCAGTGATCCTTATGGCCCTGCTCCTACTCAGTCTGGCCCTGCTAATGGGGTGGAGCTGTCTGGCAATGTCGGCTTCACAGGGTCCCATGATGCCGGACTCGACTGATGGCAGTCAGGAGTAAGACCGGCACCGCTCGCATCGAGCACCAGCCCGGCCCACCTAAAACCACCCGCCAGGGGTACGGCCAGCAATCACGCCCAAGGCGCCGCGGCCGCAAACCCCTTAGAGGGCAAGGCCGGTAATGGACCCCGATACCCGCGAAAACTGGCGACGCATACGCGATCACCTAGAGGCCGCGGGTAAGACAGACAACCACTACTACAGACGTGCTCTTGCCATCCTCGCCGGCAAGCCTGACCCTTTCGATCGCTACGATTTGATCGAGGCGCAACGCACCGATGGGGGACGAACCTAAGTCTGTTGGCGGCGTCTTGGCTGCTTCCCTCCCCGCAGCTATCGCCGCTGGCATGGTCGCCATCGGGGCGCTGCTGATCTCGATGCAGGTGCAGTCCGCACGCATCGAAGCCACCATCGTGCAGATGGCGAAATCTGTTGACGAGCTAAAGGTAGATGCACGCGCCCAGCTCGCTGATCTCGATGAGCGTGTGCGTGCCCTTGAAATGCGCCCATAATTCTGGAGCACTCACCTATGGATGCTGTGTCTGCTGAAACCGCCGCCGTTATCGCGATCGTCATCGCTGCCGGCTCTGAAATAATTGCCCTCAGTCCCCTGAAGTCGAACAGCTGGATCCAGCTCCTGCTGCAGGCCGGCCGCCTGATGTTCCCTAAGCGCCGCTGAACATGGCTAACGCAGTCCCGATCACGCTGGAGCAGCTGTTCCGGTTCTATAAGGGACTGCCGCACCAGGCTGCAGCCATAGGCCAGCTGGAGCAGGACCTGGCACTGAACGGCTACGCCGCCGCCATGCGCCGTGATCGGGCATGGTTCAACACCTGGAGCCAAGACGGCAAGCAGGTGGACCTGGCCGGTGCGCTCAAGCTGATCAAGGACTTTGAGGGTTGCCACCTCGACGCCTACCCTGACCCGCTCAGCGGCGGCGAGCCGTGGACTATTGGCTACGGCACCACCCGCTACAGCGACGGCCGCAAGATCAGCAAAGGCGATCGGCTCAACATGGTCGAGGCCGAGATGCTGCTGCGCCTAGAGGTGGATCGCATCGCTGAGAAACTCCGCACCACGGTGCCGTTCTGGGTTGCAATGGCCGACAACCAGAAGTGCGCGCTGATCAGCTTCGCCTATAACCTCGGCTCCGGCTTCTACGGCTCCAAGGGGTTTGAGACCATCAGCAAGCGGCTGCGCGAGAAAGACTGGGCCGGCGTGCCCGATGCCCTGCTGCTCTACCGCAATCCAGGCACCAACGTGGAGGCCGGCCTAAAGCGCCGGCGTATTGCTGAAGGTGACATGTGGGGCCGCGACAAGCAGACGACCGGGCCGGTGTCGGCCATGTTCACCCCCGAGTCGTCCTTCAGTCACAAGCTCACCCCGCACATCACCTACGGCGAGTTCGCGCTGAATCAGGAGGCCAGGCGCTTCGATCACCAGCACCAGTGCGACACCGCAATGCGCTTGGCGCAGTTCATGGAGCGCGTGCGGGCTCAGTTTGGCAACAAGCCGGTGGTGATCACCTCTGGCTACAGGCCCGCGGCCATCAACAAGCTAGTGGGTGGCGCTAGCGGCAGCGAGCACCTCTACGCAGTGCCCGGCGAGGGTGCCGTGGACTTCTTCATCGACGGCGCTGACATCAACGCGGTGCAAGCCTGGTGCGACAAGGAGTGGCCTTACTCTCTGGGGTACGGTGCCCAGCGTGGCTTCGTCCACCTTGGCATCCGCAGAGGCGCGCCTAGGCTCCGGTGGCCGTACTGAGCCCGAGTGATCCTCCCTGACCATGAAATCCGCCGCCTGTGCGAGCAGCACGCCATGGTGGTGCCGTTTGACCCCGAGCTGCTGAACCCCGCCAGCCTGGACCTCACCCTGGGCGACCGCATCATGATCGAGGTGCCGGAGCGGCCGGAGCTGCAGATCATCGGCATCGGCGGCCACACCGCGGACGATTCCTACCTGCTCCAGCCTGGTGAGTTCTGCCTGGCTGAGACCCGCCAGATCTTCTCAATGCCCGATCACGTGTGCGGGCTGTTCTATCTGAAGTCCAGCCGCGCCAGGGAAGGCTACGAGCACAGCCACGCCGGCTTTGCAGACTGTGGCTGGTACGGCTCACGCCTGACGCTGGAGCTGAGCAACGCCCGCCGGATGCACCCGATCCCGCTCTACCCCAACATGCGGATCGGCCAGATGATCTTCCACAGCATGGCCGGGCTGCCGGATCGCACCTACGCCGCCACCGGCCGGTACAACGCAGACCTGGGCGTAACCGGCAGCAAGGGCTAACCTGAGCCCGTGGAGAGCTTGAGCCCGGCGATGCATGGCGTCGGGCTTTTTATTGGCGGTCCATCGGATGCCGCAGCGGTGCCATGCGCTGCCGCTTGATGCGACCAGGTGCCTCGGCAGGATCATCGACCGGGATGAGGGTGTAGTCATCGCACCCGTGGGTCTCCGCAAAGTGCTGGGCGCTGATGTGGGTGGTGAACGGCCCGACGTGCCACGGGCCGATGCGGAGGATGTAGGTCATGGGTGGGGGATGAGTTTGGCTGCCTTTAACAAGACGGACAAGCCGGTTCTTATTAAAAGCAGCGCAAGGGTCAAGCGGGCTGAAGGGCTTCCCATGTGGCGTCGGCAATTTCCTGATAGGTTCCGGGACCAAGGACGGAATCCATGGCTTGCTGAATCGGGATGCCGGCGTCCACCAGCGTGGAAATCACGATCGAAATAGCCTGATCCTTGGTGCAGCCAGTCTCGGTGAGCGCAAGGTTCAGGGCTTTGACGATGGAAGGGTGGCGGGTTGCGGTGGTCATTGGTCCGGTGCGTTGATGTGTGAACTATACCCCCTCGGCGGGGCACATCCTGAGATCAGGCGCGCCCCTTTACGGACCGTCACACAATGCCCCAGCCGCTTGCCCTGCACTCGGCGACAAGCTGGCTGTTGTTCATGGCCTGCAGCTCTTGGCGCATCCCGGCCTCCTCTTCCTCGGCGGTTGCTTCGCTCGCCCAGCTCTCGGTCTCAAGCCAGCAGTCCATGTATTGCTCGATCAGGTCCTGGCGGCGGGCTTTGTTGATGTAGGTGGTGGTCATGGTTGGAGAAGCGGTGGAGGTGATGTGACGGAGGGCCCTCAGGCCCAGATGTAGGAAGGAGCGCCCATGCGCTGGGCCAGGGCCTTGAGAGCGGTTTTGATCTCGGCGGACTTGTAGGAGTCGATGGCCTCGCAGAGGGTGCCAAAATGCTTGCCCATGGACAGGCCGCTCATGCCGTTGCGCTTGATGTAGATCGACACGCGATCGGTCAAGCCAAAGCTGACGCCAATCTCTTTGCCCTTGCCGGTAACCAGAGTGAAGTAGGTGGCGGTGTCTTGCAGGATCAGGGTGGTCATGAGTGCTTGTCTGAACTGCAGTAATCGTACCCCGCAGGCAGGGCACAATGCCCCGGATGCAGGGCACGTTCACAAACTGTCACACAAGCTGATCCCGTCGCGCTCGCTACCGTGCAGCAAGCGGCGGCCAGCCCATGCGGGCGTTCTACCTAGAGATCACCGCCAAGCTCATCTATCGCTCCGACACGGACCCCGACGACCTGCCAGCTGACATCTACAGCCACCTGGCCGAGTTCATCCCCAGCGATGAGGACATCATCGACCTGGAGGTGCATTGCGTTCCCTTGCCGCCGGACCTTGGATCAGCACCACATTGATGAGACCCGCCTGGTCACGCGGCGCTCCGCACGTGATCAGATACATCTCGCTTGGGACTACCGATGCGCCTACTGCAGCGAACCACTGGGGCGCTCGCCCACCCTTGACCATGTAATCCCCAAGGTCCACGGCGGCCTCACCGTCCGCGAGAACCTAGTGAGCTGCTGCTTCATGTGCAACAGCCAGAAGGGTCACAAGCCATGGGTGGACTGGTACAGGGCTCAGCCGTTCTGGACCGCACTGGGCGAGTGGGCAATCGCGCAGTGGATCACCGGAGAGGGCTAAGCTGTTGCTCCCATCGAAACAAACGGTGGGGCGTCCGTTGCAGGCCGGCAGCGGTGAGGTGGGTTAGGCGCGCGAGCCACCATCACCGGCCACCCCTATCGCGCCAGCAGGTGATCCAGGTACAGCTCCGCCTGCCACATGTCGCTGGAGTACCGGCAGATGCCGCCCGCACAGCTGCGGTAATAGATCTCCATCCCCTCCCGGAACAGCGTCTCGATGTAGCCGCCGTCGCGCTCCATCCGGCCCAGCACTTCAACGTCGCTCATCGTCCTTCCTGCTGATGGATCCATGTCTTGAGGCTGCTCACATAGTCGCGCAGCACCTGGGCCTGCTGCAGGTGCCACCTATCGCCGGTGGCGAACCACAGCATGTTGTGCCGATCAACAGCCTGCAGCGCCTGGTGGATCAGCGGGCACCAGTCCGCCCGCTCAGGCGTGTTCCACTCCCGCTTCGACACGACGACCAGAGCGGCCTCACTCAGTCTGCCGGCCTAGTCACGGCATCAAACATTTCGCACCGCGGCGCGTATCGCCCACCACTGCGCTTGGCCTCCGGGATGCCCAGCTCACACCGATTGCGCGCCAGATCCCACTGCAGGCAATCCCAACACATGCGCTGGCCGCCAGCAGGCCGCAGCTGCACTAGCGCCGCTTGATAAATCGACTGCGCCCGGATCATCGCCTCTTGCAGCTGAATGGTGCCGGTGTCAGCCTCCAACTGGTGCTCGGGCTTCGGGCCCAGCACCACACGGGCGTGCCAAGTTCGATCAGAGCGGCTGCACACCAGTAACAGGCGTCCGGCGTGCAGGCTGATCATTCGTTTTCGCCGTAGCTTGGCTGGTGGAAAATCCGCTCCAGCTGCATTGTGATCGGCTCCGCCTGGCCGCCGGTGATGTGCGCTGCAACCGGATCGCGGGGGTCTGAGACAACAAACAGCCCCGGCCAGTGCAGCTCCTTCACCACCACCAGCGAGGTGCGTGGACTGCGGACAAGGATCCGCAGCGCCAACCGCTCGATCAGGTTCAGCCCTGGAAGGTAGAACATTGCTCCAGTTTGGCGATCAATCGGTTGAGATACCACTCCGCCTTCTTGGCATCCTCTAGGGCGTTGCCCTTGAGCCACATGCGGATCATGTACTTGAGTGCTTGGCCCTGCAGGTATGCCGGGACCATGTGCGGCGCATCGCTGATCACCGACTCGATGAAGTCGATCGCCTCCACCGTGCCGGCCTGGTAGTGCGGCGGGTGGTTCACGAGATCTGCCGCTCTGCGTTCTTCCATTTCTTCCTCGTGGTGATGTCGTGGATGTGGGTGAAGCTGACCCCATAGATGCCGGCCAGCTGCTTGATGGTCCACCCGGCAGCGTGCAGCTTGCGGATGTCGATGGCGTTCTGCGGCGTAAGCACAGCATTGCCGGGCACGTTGCCCGGCTTGAAGCTGGTGCTGGTCGGTGGCCTTAGACCCATTTGCCCAGCAGCTGCTGCCGGCAGACCTCGATGGCCTGCTGTGCCTGTTTTTCGGTCATGACCGATTCGGTCTCATCCATCGCCTTGACCACCCGCTTGAACAGGTCGGAGTAGTAGGTGTCGCGGAAGTTCGCGGCGATGTCGCGGCAAAACTCCTCCCACAAGCCGGTGTAGGTGCCGCAGGTGCGGCCACTGGCCCGGTAAAGGGCTTCCATCATTTCGTGGCGTTGATCGTCGAGGAAAGTGGCTTTCACGGGTTCAGTTGTTGGCGGATGTTGAGCAGCTCAGCGCAGAGCTGTTCGCGGTTACGGATGCCGGCAGTGCCACGCAGCTGGTCGATGCGGATGTCGATCAGCTGGCTGAGGCGGCGGCGTTCATCCTGCTGTCCTTGGCGGTATGTGCCGCTGTCGGTGATCAGCTGCTGGATTCTGGCGCGAATGTCGTTCATGCCACCTCCACGGACGCGCCCGGCCAGCGGTTCTGCGCGTAGCGGATGGCGGCTTTGACGTTCTCCGCCTGCGTGGTCCACAGCATCGGTCTGGCCCCGCGGGGGTAGACCATCACGCGATACATCTTGGTGCGAGCTTTGGGGTTGGGCCGGCTGATGCCGTCGCCGTGCTTGCTGGTGGGCTCATCCTCTGCCCACTGCCAAGGCAGCATCGAACCGGCTGGTGCGTTAGGCATGGCTGTTCGGGTCGGTAACGGTTTCAGGATTGAGCCATTCGATCTGTGACCACCACTCCAGCCAAGTGTCGGCGGCGATCAGCTTGGCCTCGGTGAGGCTGTGCGCCAGCACGCACTCGACCACATTGGCGGCCTTGATCTGGAAGTAGAAGCGGCGCGGTTTCATCGGCGCACCTCCACCTGCGTGCCGCTGTGGGTCATGCCGTGGTGCGCTGTGGCCTCGATGCCGATCATGGCGAAGGTGGCCGCGACGACCAGGAAGCAGATGGCGTTGTTGATGCGGTTGATCATGGTTTTGTGGAGGTAATGGGAGAGCCCCGGAGGGCTCAGGCGAGGCCGACAAGGCGTGCCTTGCCCATGCGCTTCTGCCAGGTCTTGCCTTCGTTGTTGACCATCTCAACGATGACCTGAGTCTTAGTTTCCTTGGCGAAGCCGACCACCTCCCAGCGGTAGCCGAAGTTCCAGATGGTGACATCGCCAGGCTGAAGGGCGGCGGCAGGCTTGGCGTTGACGGTGCCGATGGCTTGGAGTTGGGTGGTCATGGGTGGAGAGCGGTGCCCCTTCGGGCGTGACCTAAGTATGCCCCACGGGCAGGGCACGCTGCCAACGGCTGTGACAGTTCTTCACACTGCACCCTCGCCCACTGCCAGCTCCACCGGCACCCGCAGCACCGGCTTGCTCTGCCCAGCACCGCCCATCCGTTCCCAGCCCACCATCGCCGCCTTCACCGGCACCTCAACCGTGAACCACACATGGCCGCAGTCGGCGCAACGCCGCTGCCGCACAATTCCCGCATCATCACGGCTGTTCGTCGCTACGGCCCGCACGGACCCGCTCAAGCAACGCTGGCACTGCATCGGTATCATGCACCTGTACCCCACTGGTCTAGCACAATGCAGTTCGGTGAGTGGATGGCCGTCACCCTGACGGCAGAACAGCAGTTCGAGATCGAAAAAAAGGCCCGCGCCCTGCTCAACAGCAAGGACGCGGGCACCATGGCGGTCGCTCTCTACAAGCAGGCCTGCTATCAGCAGCAGCTGCTCCAACAGGCGGTCAATGAGATCGCCCGGCTGGAGTGCGAGCTGATGGGCCGTTAGAACAGATCCGCATCCGTGATCTCGCTCATGGCGCCACCAGTGGCTTTCGCCAGACTCTGCGCTGCGCCTGCTGCCTCGATCTCTTTCTGGATCTTGTAGTCAGGTTTGACCACCAAGCTCAGATACTTCACCCCACTGGCTGCGGTCTTTGCCCAGCCGCTGATCCGCACAGGAATCTCCTGCCGCTCGCCCTGGGGCGTGGCGTTCATCAGATACTGCGCGAACGCATAAGCCTGGTCGGCTGGCACGTTCAACACCCCGTCAAACTCGGGGTAGTTCTTGCCGTCCTGATAGTTATCGCCCATCCGTTTCTGCCAATCGGCAGCGGATTGCTTGAACAGGGCACCGTTAACGCTGAAGCTCATGGTCTCGGTTGAGTAGGTGGGTGGTTTGGCATCCCGCGAAGGTTGCGAAGCTCATACGCCTCGACCTCAGCCACGGGATACAGCACACGGCCTCCGATCTTCACAAACCTCGGGCCGCGGTTCTGGCTCCTCCAGTTGTCCAGCGTCGCCAGGGTCACGGTGTTGCACCACCGCGCCACCAGGTCAGCCGGCCTGAGATAGCCGGGCTGTTCAGAAGATTTCGTCGTCGTCATTGCTCGCCTCCTCCGTCACCGGGGCAGGCTTGGCCTCCGGCTGTTTGATCTTCTCGTTTAACTCGCTCACCACCACCGGCGCGGGCTTGCCAGACACCGGCGTGATGTCCACCGGCTCAATGTCCAGCACCTCCTCCTGCGTCTGGATGCCCACCAGCAAGTCGGGGATGTAAAGCCGGCCCCAGAAGGCCGCGGCCCGGTAGCGAATCATCAGCTCGGGCATGGTCTGCCACTTGCTGCCGGTCTTGGTGGCCCACCCCTCCTTCTTCGCCATCGCCATGGTCACCTCAGGGCCGCGCAGCTCTTGGCCGCTGCTCAGTTCGGTGGCGACCGCCGTGCAGGCCAGCGTGTCACCCTTGCCGGTGATCTCGTACCGCAGCGGGCTGAAGCGCCCGCAGCCGTTGATCAGGCCGATGATGAACTGGCTGGACCAGCTGGGGCGCCCGTGAATGATGTGCAGGTTCTGCATCACCATCAGCGGATCCATCTGCATCCGGCGCGCAATGTTCAGCGCCACCAAGCAGTTGGCGAACCCCTGCTGCCCCTGGAACTGCTGCGGGATGAGCGTGCTCTGCGCCAGCGCCTTGGCGATCCGCTGGGCATCCTCAAAAGCCTGGATGCCGCTGAACACGCCGGTGGGCTGTGTTGTTGTGAGTGCTGTGCTTTCGGTCATGGTCAGTAGGTTTCGATTTCAGTGGGCTGTGGCAGTGATCCATCAGGCCGTGGGCGCATCCACCCCGGCAGGCTGATCACCTCGATCTGTTCGCTGTAGCTGGGCCAGCGGTTGGCCGCCTTGCACTCCGCCAGCAGTGCCAGATCGCGTGCAGCGGCATCGGCACCAGCTGCCACCATCTCAGCGTCCGCGGCATAGACCGCCACCGCGTGCGGGGGCTTCTTCTCCACGCAGATAAAGATGAACTGATCAGGCCGGCGGGTGGTGGCCTGCTCCAGCCCGGTCAGATACCAGGCGGCCTGCAGGTGGTAGCGCCAAGCTGCGATGCTCTTGCGGAACCCCGCAGGGCTGGCGTCCTCAGTGGTCTTTAGGTCCACGATCACGCTGCCGTCATCCAGCAGCCAGTCAGGGCGGCACTTGCACTCCAGCCCGGTCGCGGCGTCGGTCCACATGTGCGTGGTCTCCGCTTTGCCGGGCAGCTTCAGCAGCATCCCTGCAGCTGGGTGGTTCCACACCGCTTCGGCCATGCGGCTCACGATGGCGCGATCGTCTGCGCTGATTAGCTCACGGCCAGCGGCCTCAGCCTCAAACTCAGCCCAACGTGCTTTGCCTTCCTTGGTGCGGCGATCCAAGGCAGGCGCCACGATGTAACGGCTCTCCCATGTGTCGGGCTCCAGCGTGAGCGTGTGCACCGCAGTGCCCAGCCGCATGGCAGGCGTCGGCTCGGGCTCCACACGGTTGGGATCCAGGTAGCGCGCCCAGTAATGCAACGGGCTGCGGGCGATCAGATCCAGATGGCTTTTGCTGATCACGCTGGTGAGGGCGTGATACTCGGCGTTCTCCATAGGCTCAGGTTCATCAGGGCTCACGGAGCTTACAGCAAGTTCCTCAGGTGTCACGGCATCTCTCCCTAAGTCATTGAAATCACTTAGCATTTCGGCCTGCGACTGGCTTATCACTGCTGCTGTCGCGGGTCTAGTCCAATGATTCTCACGCTTCGTCCTTATCAACAGCAGGCCGTTCACGATCTCCGCCTCGCCTTCCGCGCTGGTGCCCGCTCCCCCCTGCTTGTCTGCCCCACCGGCGCTGGCAAGACCGTGATCATGGCCGACATCCTTCGCAGCATCGCCAGCCGCGGACGCACCGCCATGGTGCTAGTTCATCGTCGTGAGTTGATTGCCCAAACCGCCCACAAGCTCGATCTGGTCGGTGTGCCGCACGGCATCATCGCCGCAGGCACCCGTAGCGCCGACGCACCCATTCAGGTCGCATCTGTGCAAACGCTCGCGCGTCGTCTTGAGCGGACCACCGCTCAGCCTGATCTGATCGTCATAGACGAGGCACACCACGCCATTGCCGGCACCTGGGGCAAGGCTCTCAGCCACTGGCCTGATGCGCTACGCCTCGGTGTCACAGCCACCCCAGTGCGCCTAGATGGCCGCGGCCTCGGGGCAGTGTTCGACAAGCTGGTGCTGGGGCCATCCACCGCGCAGCTGATAGCCGACGGCTTCCTGTGCCCCGCGCGCCTCTACGCGCCCGCACCCGTAGCGGATCTTTCTGGACTACATCGCCGCGCTGGTGATTACGCCATCGACCAGGCCGCCGAGCGCATGGATCGACCAACCGTGACGGGTGACGCCATCGCGCACTATCAGCGCCTTGCTGCGAGCCAACGCGCCATCGTGTTCTGCTGCAATGTGAATCACGCTGAACATGTCGCAGCCGCCTTCAACCAGGCCGCGATTCCAGCTGAGACTCTCCTAGGTTCCACCGACCCGGTGCGGCGGGATGTCGCAGTCGCCCGATTCGCATCTGGCGAGCTGCAGGTGCTGGTCACCGTGGATGTAGTGAGCGAAGGCTTCGACATCCCAGCAGCAGGTTGCGCCATCCTGCTCCGCCCCACCCAATCCCTCGGCCTCTACCTCCAGCAGGTCGGCCGCGTGCTTCGCCCCGCACCGGGCAAGCCCCACGCCATCGTCCTTGATCACGTCGGCAACGTCCACCGCCATGGCTGGCCCGATGACCCGCGCGACTGGAGCCTCGATGATCGGTTGCGCCGCACTAGCTCAGCCGGCCCAGCAGCGCCCACAGTCCGCACTTGCGAGGTGTGCTTCGCGGCCTTCAAGCCCGCGCCGATCTGCCCGGTGTGCAGCACGGCCTGCGCACCACCACCAGCTCGCAAACTGCGCCAGGTCGATGGCGAACTGAAGGAGCTGCAGCGGGTCAACGCACAGCTTCGCGTCGCTGAGCGCAAGCGGGCCCAAACACTGCCAGAGCTGCTGGCCATCGCACGCGCCCGCGGCTACTCACCCGGCTGGGCGCATCGTGTCCTAGCCGCAAGACAACAAAGGAGACACGCATGAACGACACCCACCCCGGCCAGGCCCATTTCGCGGATCCATCAATCAACGCCCGCTGCAAGGACTGCATCTACCTAGCGCCGCGGCCTTACGTCCAGATCAAACGGTTCTGCTGCTCCAAAGCACGCGAGATGGCTGGCAAGTGGCTCAAACCCATTCCTGAGTTTGCCATCGCCTGCAAGTACTTCACGCGCCGCTCACAATGAGCCGAGCGTGATGCCGGGATCCGTGGCCAATCAAGAAACCGAACTGCAGCAGCGCATCCGTTTGGCCCTTGGCCTGCGGCCTGACCTACAAATGTTCCGCAATCAGGTCGGCCAGCTGCCTGATCCACGCACCGGAAGGCCCGTGCAGTTTGGCCTAGCCCGTGGTTCTGCTGACCTGATCGGCTGGCGCACCATCGTGGTGACGCCCGAGATGGTTGGCCAACGCCTGGCCGTGTTCACCTCTTTGGAAGTCAAGACGCCCACAGGCCGCCTCACGCCCGCTCAGCACAACTGGTTAAGGGCTGTGCGATCGGCTGGTGGCGTTGCTGGGGTGGCGCGGAGCGTAGGGGACGCTTTGCAAATTGTGCCTGACCTCTCCCAACCGTCCAAACCTTTCGGCAACATCTGACAGCTCACAGGCTCATGAATGTCTCTCCTCGATCAGCTCGCACTCCTCCCTGATGACTGGGGGTTTGTAGCCGTTGGCCACGGCAAGCGCCCCTACCAGCACGAATGGCAGAAAAACCCCCTCACCAAGCAGCAGCTCACCGCTGAAATCAACTCAGGTCGTGCCGTTGCTATCGGCGTCATTGCCGGGCCTCAGTCCGGTGGCCTCCTGTTCGTTGACCATGACGGCATCTCTGCCGGCGAAATTCTCGACAAGCTCGGCATCCCCCTGCGAGACCTCCCTAAATCCTGGGCCGTTACCTCTGGCCGCAACGGTCGCCTGCAGATCATCTACCGCGTGCCCGAGCAGTTCTGGGACAACATCAGCACCAAGAAAATTAAGACCGGCAAGCACGACGAAGAAGGCAAGCAGGAGCAGCTGGAGCTGCGCTGGGCCGGCTGCCAGTCAGTTGTCGCTGGTGCTCATCCCATCACCGGCTCCTACCGCTGGCTCAAGGGCCGCGGCCCTGGTGATCTGCCCCTGGCTGAAGCTCCCCTGGCGCTGATTGAGCAGATGCTGCCCCAGCAGCCTGCAGAGCCCATGCCCTTGCTTCCACCTCCTGCCCCACGCGACAGCGACCGCACCGATGAGGACTGGGCACGCATCTGGCTCGATGCGATCAGCTCATCACGCGCAGATGATTACGACTACTGGATTGAGGTGGGCCAATGCCTTCACAGCGTTGGCGATCACCTTCTGGCTGATTGGGATGCCTGGTCACGGCAATCCTCCAAATACGAACCCGGCGTCTGCGAACGTCACTGGCGATCCTTCAAAGCTGACGGCAAGCGCGACATACGCCACCTCTGCAACCTCGCCAAGGATGACGGCTGGCAGCCCAAGCAGCGCCAACTGCCACCAGCAACACCTACCGGCAAACCAGCCAGGCCGGACCACGAGCCATCAGAGCCAGCAGCGCAACCCATGGGAGACAAGCCTCAGAAGCTGGAGGCCAAGCAGCTCCTCGACATGCTCCGCGCACCCGATAAAGACGGCTCATCACGGTTCCGCTACAACGTCTTCACTCAGCAGATTGAGATCCGCGGAGAGGTGGCCGAGGGCGTCGAACGCTTCTACCTCCAGCTCGCAGAGATCGGTTACAAGGCATCCAAAGAGATGGCCCTGGACTGCCTGGTTGAGGTGGCCCATGAGCACCCTTACGACCCCGTTCAGCTCTACCTCGACCATGTGGCTGACCAGGTGCCACCCACCTACATCGACCGGCTTGCATCCACTTACCTCAGGCCCGCTGATGCCGAGCTGAAGGAGCCCACCCTTTACGACCACATGCTCAAGAAAACTCTTGTCGGTGCAGTTCGGCGCATCTACGAACCCGGCTGTAAACACGACTACGCCTGCGTCCTTATGGGTGACCAGGGCGCACGCAAATCATCTTTCTGGGCAGCACTTGGCGGCCCTTTCTTCTCCGACGCTCTACGCGACATCAGCTCCAAAGATGACCTGATGGTTCTGCATCGTTCTTGGATCATGGAGTGGGCCGAACTGGATCACATCACCAGCAAGAAGCACGCCGGCCAGGTCAAAGCCTTTCTCAGCCAATGCACCGACATGTTCCGCGTGCCCTATGGCAAAGCAACGGAAGCATTCCCGCGCCGCTGCATCATCGTGGGCTCTACCAACCGCGATTCCGGCTTCCTGGTTGACGAAACCGGCAACCGGCGGTTCTGGGTGATCCCTGTCACCTGCACCATCAGCAAACCGATCGACGTGCCCAATCTGCTGATGGAGCGCGATGCAATCTGGAGCGCCGCGGTGGCCGCCTACAAGGCCGGGGAAAGCAATGAGTTGGGCGTGGAGCAGCAAAAGGCCGTCGAGGATGAGAATCAGAACTACCTGGTCTCAAACCCGTGGCAGCACGCCGTGGAGACCTATCTCAGCCACCGCGTCAGCGTTGAGCCGCTCACCTCTGAGGAGATCCTGATTAACGCGATCCAGAAACCATTGGAGCGCCAGACGCGCGCTGACCAGATGCAGGTGGCCTCAATTCTCAAGGATCTTGGATGGGTCAAGAAACGAGAGAGCACAGGGCGCCGCAGGTGGATCTACACGCGGGCCTCATAGGGGTTAAACGGGTCAGACGGGGCAAAACCATTGCAAACACTGGAAAAACGCTCCGACCAACCTGTCTAACGGCCGACCTTCCCTATAGGAGTTACCTAATCCACCTATCCCCCTACCTCCTCTATAAATCATACATACTATAGATAATAGGTTAGACGGTTAGACGGTTAGGAAAAGGCTTGCGCTGGAAGGGGTTGTTCGTCCTAACGGGGTGAAATGGGGTTGGACGCGCATCTGGTGGCGCCCTGGTGTGCTACTGTTCAACTGTTGCACGCCCTTTTATGGCTACATCCGCATCGCAGCCCTACATCGCCAAGCTGGGCTTCCAGGACAAAGACCGTGGCAAGTACCGCCACGGGCTTGCTTGTGAGTATTTGACTGAACGGCTGACCGAGTTGGCCGTCATCCCTCACCTGCTTCGCAGGACTGTCGAGAGTTCGCGTTACGACTCTCCTGAACCTTTGAATCCAAATGACCCGAAGACGCAGGAATACATCTTTGAAGCATTAGCTTGCTTAAAAAGCGAACCGCGCATCAATGTCCCGATTGGCTCTAAGTCTTACGTCAAAGGCTTTGCCGATGTTTTGCTTCCCATGTTCAGCGTGCATTTTGGAAATGGTAGCTGCCTTTATGAATCCGAATGGAAAATTCTTGGCGAAGTAAAGATCAGCAAGGAACCTGCCGAAAGCGTATTGCAGCAAATCAATTTCTACATGCACACCATTCCAACAGTTAGAGAAGCTTACGTTTTAACAGATTACGACTGTGCTGATCTTCAACGATTGGTTGAAGGTACAAACATAAAAGTGTTTCGCCTAGGTCAGCGGTTTGAAAAATGGATCGCCTCTCGCCCGCAACCTGCAACGCAAGAACTCTGATGCCCAGCCAACTCCCCCGCCTCAACGTGGTAATGCCTCAGGCAATGCGTGACTGGCTGGAGCAGCAACGCAGGCCATGCGAATCCGCAGCTCATGTGGTGCGCCGCCTGATTGACGAGGCTATGCAGCGTTCCCGCTAACTCACCCGATTGGGATGGCGCCCACCAGGGCGTCGTCCCTACCCTGAGCTTATGGCGACCCTGACCCTCGACATCCAGAGCACCCTGCCCCTAGCCACTCGCTGGGTGCAGGGCATGGAGCGTCAGCTGCCGTTTGCCGTATCCGTCGCGCTCAACCAGTCCGCCTTCGACGCACGCACCACCCTCAACACTTCCATTACCCGCTACTTCAACAACCCCACCCGCTTCACCCAGAACGCCTTCTTCGTGCAGCGCAGCAGCAAGGCCAACCTGGAGGCCATCGTCTATGCCGAGGCTGGCAAGGGCCGTGACCGTGCCCGTTACCTGCAGTACGGCATCCAGGGCGGCACTCGAAGGCAGAAGGGCTTTGAGCGCAAGTTCCTCAGCGAGGTGGTGGGTAGCGCCCGCATACCTGCAGGCTCGCAGCTGGCGCCGACAAGCCTCGTGAAGCTCGATGGGGCGGGCAACGTGAGCCTGAGCACCATCAAGCGAATACAGGCCGGCCTGAGCGGCTCACAGCGTGGTGGTTTCTTCGTCGGACAGCCCCGCAACAACCCTGGCCTGCCCCCTGGTATCTATCGCCGCAGTAGGGAGCAGCTGTTCCCCTACTTCGTGGTGGCCGACAGCCCTGCCCGTTACCAACCCCGCTTCCCCATCGACCGCATCGGTGGTGAGGCCGTCGAGCGCACGTTCATGAAGCACTTTGAGACCAGCCTGGCCAAGGCACTAGCGACAGCACGATGAGGCCACGGGTCCTCCCGGGCGGTTTGGACGTGGGTCATTCGCACGCGCGGCGTTTCTCTAGCGACAGCGATAATCGTTCTCAAACGGGAATCAGCGTGAGGAAAAAGGCCATAGCCTCCCCGACCCGTTCAAGAGTTCAATAGTTCAATAACATTGTGTTGAACAAGAGAGAGCAATCCGCTTGCTGGTTACGTTTAGCGAGTTTGCGGCGCTAAAAGGCTGCGCGAAGGGAACGGTGACAGCAGCCACCAAGAGCCGCATTGCCGCTGCGGTGGTGGAGAAGGACGGCAAGCGCTGGCTTGATCGTGACCTAGCGCTGGAGCTGTGGAACAAGAACACGAAGGCAACGCACAACGCGAAGGTGAGCCAGCCGGATCCGGTGGAGCCGGCAACACCACGGGAGCTGCGGCGTGCGATTGAGGCGCTGCCGGATGATGCGATCCCGGAGCTGAACGAAAGCCGTGCGCGGCGTGAGCATTACCAGGCAGAGCTGAGCAAGCTGCAGGTGGCGCAGCAGCGGCGTGAGCTGGTGCCGGCTGAGGAGGTGAAGAAGGACGCGTTTCAGGTGGGGCGGAGCATCCGTGAGGCGCTGGCGAACCTGGCTGACCGGCTGAGCCATCAGCTAGCTGGTGAGACTGACCCTGCGGTGATCCATCAGCTGCTGACGGACGAGCACCGTGATGCGCTGCTGGCGCTGGCGGAGGTGGAGGCGTGAGCGTCTGGCGTGAGGCGTTCATGGACGGGCTGCGGCCCGAGCGTGCGCTGACGGTGAGTGAGTGGGCGGACAAGCACCGGCGGCTGAGCAGCAAGGCATCGGCGGAGCCGGGGCCTTGGCGGACCAGCAGGACGCCCTACCTGCGGGAGCCGATGGATTGCCTGAGCAGCACGAGCACAGTGCAGCGGGTGGTAATGATGTTCGCTGCCCAGACAGGTAAGACGGAGAGCGGCAGCAACTGGCTGGGCTATGTGATCGACCACGCGCCGGGCCCGATGCTGCTGGTGCAGCCGACGGTGGAGATGGCGAAGCGTCTGAGCAAGCAGCGGCTGGAGAGCTTGGTGACGGAGACGCCTGCACTGGCGGCCAAGATCGCACCGGCCAGGGCGCGGGACAGCGGCAACACGATGTTCAGCAAGGAGTTTCCCGGCGGGATGATGTTGCTGACGGGGGCCAACAGCGCGACGGGTCTGCGCTCGACTCCTTGCCGTTACATCTTCTGCGATGAGGTGGATGCGTTCCCGCTGGATGTGGACGGTGAAGGCGACCCGGTGAGTTTGGCGGAGAAGCGGGCGACAACATTTGCGCGGCGGAAGATCCTGCTGACCAGCACGCCAACGGTGAAGGATTTCAGCCGGATCGAGGCGGAGTATGAGCGCAGCGATCAGCGGCGGTTCTTTGTGCCGTGTCCGAGCTGTGGTGAGATGCAGTGGCTCAAGTGGCCGCAGCTGAAGTGGGAGAACAACGACCCGGCGACGGCGGTCTATGAGTGCGAGCACTGCGGCGAGCGGTTCGCGGAGATCCACAAGCCGGCAATGCTGCGGCGTGGTGAGTGGCGTGCGACTGCGCCCAGTGATGGCAAGACGGCTGGCTTCCAGCTGAGCGGGCTGTACTCACCGCTGGGGTGGCTGAGCTGGGCCGACATGGTGGACGACTTTCTGCGGGCCAAAGCTGATGCGCCGATGCTGAAGTCGTTTGTGAACACCCGGCTGGCGGAGACGTGGGAGGAGGACTTCGCCAGCAAGGTGAGCGCCGATGCGCTGTTGCAGCGATGCGAGCCCTATGCGCCGGGCAAGCTGCCGGAGGGTGCGCTGTGCGTGACAATCGGCGTGGACGTGCAGGGCGGCGGCGGAACGCTGGGTGAGCGCATTGCGGTGAGCGTGTGGGCGTGGGGCCGCGATGAGGAGGGCTGGCTGATCGACCACCAGGAGATTGCGGGCGACCCGTGCCAGGCAGAGGTGTGGAAGCAGCTGGACGTGTTGGTGCTGCATGAGTGGGAGCACGCTGGCGGGGGAAAGCTGCGTGCGGATGTGATCTGCGTGGACTCCGGCGGTATGGCGACCGCGGAGGTGTACCAGTACGCACGGGAGCGCGCAGGGGTGGGCGTGATTGCGATCAAGGGCCAGAGCCAGCGGGGCAAGCCGCCTATTGGCAAACCGGCCAAGGTGGACATCAACGCGAAGGGCCGGGTGATGAAACGCGGCGCGCAGGTGTTTCCGGTGGGCGGCGACACGATCAAGACCACGCTGTTCGGACGGTTGAAGCACAACGAGGTTGGCGGTGGCTATTTGCACTTCCATGCGCAGACGGGCGGTGAGTATTTCGAGCAGCTGACGGCTGAGAAGCAGGCGCTGCGGTATGTGAAGGGATTCCCGGTGCGTGAGTGGGTGAAGAAACCGAGCGCGCGCAACGAGGCGTTGGACTGCTTGGTGTATGCGTACGCGGCGGTACATCGGATGTACCAGCGTTATGACCGGCGAACGATCTGGGACCAGCTGGAAAAGCGCCTGCAGATTGGAGATGCGAAGCCTGCAAAGCCGCGCCTAAGATCGGGTGGAGCCGCGGCGTCGGCGTTCGTCAACAGCTGGTGAGGCCGTGAAAATCCCTGCCCAGATCAGAGCCGGCGACACGGTGAAGTGGCGCGACGTTGCTAGCCGCGACGTGTTTGGCAACGCGATCGACAGCAGCAGCTGGACGCTGACGTACTACCTGCGAACCAATACCAACCACGAAGGCGCGACGGTGGTGGGCACTGCCTACGGCACGGGGTGGGAGTTTCTGATCGCGCAGGGCACCAGCACTGGATTCGATGCTGGCACCTGGTACTGGCAGGCCGAGGCCACCAAGGCTGGCGAGCACATCACGCTGGGCTCAGGCCAGCTGACGGTGCTGGCGAACATGAGCTACGCCGGACAGCCTGCGGCGTTTGATGGGCGCACGCAAGCGCAGAAGGATCTGGATGCAGTGCAGGCTGCGATCCGTGCGCAGATCAGCGGTGGCGCTGTTGCTGAGTACAGCATCGGCAGCCGGCGGCTGAAGAAGATGGAGCTGTCGGATCTGCTTGCGCTGGAAAGTAGCCTGAAGGCTGAGGTGAAGCGTGAGCAGAAGGCGGCATTGATCGCCAACGGTTTGGGCAATCCTCACAACCTGTTCGTGAGATTCTGATGGGCGTCCGCAGCGCGATCCGGGAACTGTTCCGCCGCGGCCCGGCGCCAGTGCAGTTTGCGCCACGACGGCGCATGTATGAAGGCGCGAAGATCAGCCGCCTAACGAGCGACTGGGTGACAGGTGGCACCAGCGCCGATGCGGAGATTAAGGGCAGCCTGCCGCGGTTACGGAACCGCAGCCGCCAGCTTGTGCGGGACAACGATTACGCACGGCAGGCAATCCGTGCGGTGAAGAACAACGTGATCGGCACCGGCATCAAGATGCAGGCGCAGGTGCGGATGCAGCGCGGCGGTGGCCGTCTGGATCAGACGGTGAACGATGCGATTGAGCTGGCCTGGTCGGACTGGGGGCGCAAGGACAGCTGCCATACGGCTGGGCGGCTGAGCTTTAGCGACATCGAGCGCCTGCTGGTGGGCGCGATGGCGGAGTCGGGCGAGGTGTTTGTGCGGATGGTCCGCCAGCCGTTCGGCAACAGCAAGGTGCCGTTCGCGTTGGAGGTGATCGAGAGCGATCTGCTGGATGACACCTACACCGGCGGCAGCACTGTCGAGGGCAACGAATGGCGGATGGGCGTGGAGCTGGACCGCTGGGGTCGGCCTGTGCGCTATGCGTTCCTCACCAAGCACCCCGGTGACTCGACGTTTGGGCCTAGCACCACCGCACGCCACCGGCTGATCTCTGCAGCTGAGGTGTTGCATCTTTACCTGCAGGACAGGCCGGGCCAGACCCGCGGCGTGCCTTGGCTGGCGAGCGCCATCCAGCGGCTGCATCAAGTGGCTGGCTACGAGCAGGCCGAGGTGGTGCGTGCGCGGGCCAGCAGTGCGCTGATGGGATTCATCACCAGCCCCGATGGCGAGCTGCTGGGTGATGAGATCTACGGCGATGAGCGGGTGTCGAACTTCGAGCCTGGCGTGTTCAAGTATCTGGCGCCAGGCGAGAGCGTGACGGTGCCTCAGCTCGATGCCCCTGATGGGCAGCTGGAGCCGTTCCTGCGGGCGATGTTGCGCGCCATGGCCGCTGGTTTGGGCTGCAGCTACGAGACGATCAGCCGCGACTTCAGCCAGACGAACTACAGCAGCAGCCGACTGAGCTTGCTGGAAGACCGCGAGAACTGGAAGGCGCTGCAGCACTTCATGATTGAGAACTTCCACCGGCCTGTGTTTGAGGCATGGCTGGAGATGGCGGTGCTGAGCGGTGCGCTGAGCCTGCCGGCCTACGAGACGGATCCTGACCGCTACCGCCGTGTGCGGTGGATGCCGCGGGGCTGGGCGTGGGTGGATCCGGCAAAGGAGGTGGAGGCGTACAAGGAGGCAGTGCGCTGCGGGTTCAAGACGCAGGCGGATGTAGTGGCCGAGCAAGGCGGCGACTTGGAGGAGTTGCTACTGGCCCGCAAGGCCGAGGTGGACCGTGCCGAGGAGCTGGATCTCTACTTCGACACCAACCCGGAGATTGAGCACGAGGCTGCAGAGGAGCCAGTTGAGACTGCTGCGCCTGAGACCCCCGATAATGGTGACGATGACATCGAGGACACCGATGGACCTATCGCGTGATCTTGAAGGGCAGCTATTAAAGCGCGCCGAGGTAGCTGACTTCACGGTCAGCGAAGACGAGCGCACCATCGAGTTCCCCTTCAGCTCTGAGTATCCGGTGGCGCGTTACTTCGGCAACGAAGTGCTGAGCCATGACCGGGGCGCTGCTGACTTGAGCCGGCTGCAGGATTCAGCGCCGCTGCTGTTCAACCACGACCCTGACAAGGTGATCGGCGTGGTGGAGCGCGCCTGGATCGACGGCAACCAAAAGCGCGGCTATGTGAGCGTGCGGTTCAGCCGCAATGCGTTCGCGCAGGAAGTGCTGGCCGATGTGAAAGATGGCGTGCTCCGCAACGTGAGCTTCGGCTATCAGATCGACAACATGGAGCAACGCTCCTCCGGCGACTTCGTAGCGACTAAGTGGAGTCCCTACGAAGTGAGCGTGGTTAGCATACCTGCAGACCCCACGGTCGGCGTCGGGCGTGCTCTCGACGCTCAACCTGCGGCCTCCGCCGCATCACCAACCCCCGAAACAGAACCCGAGGTTCCGATGGAAAACACCCCCGACATCTCGGCGGTGCGGGCTGAAGCGGCTGCCGAGGCTGCAAAAGCCGAGCGCGCCCGCATTGCCGGCATCACCGCCCTGACTGACAAGCACGGCATGGCCGAGCTGGGCCGTCAGCTGATCGAAGGTGGCCGCAGCCTTGATGAGGCCCGCGCCGCTGTGCTGGAGAAGATCGGCGCCAAGCCGGTCGAGACCGTGGCCCCTGTTGAGCTGCCCGCTCAAGAGCGCGCCCGCTACAGCATCACCGCTGGCATCCGCGCTGCTCTGTCCGGTGACTGGTCTTCCCGCGAGGCCGGCCTGGTGCGTGAGCTGAGCAAGGAAGTGCAGCGCACCTCCGGCGTCAGCGCCCGCGCTGAGAAGTCGTTCTTCGTGCCGTTCTCGGCTCTGACCCGCGCCACCTATGTGACCTCTGGTGCTTCCACCGGCGGTGACCTGGTTGCGACCGAGCTGCTGGCCGATGAGTTCATCGAGTACCTGCGGAACAACTCGGTGATGCTGGCCCTGGGCGTGCGCACCATGCCTGGCCTGGTCGGCAACATCGACATCCCCCGCCGCTCCGGTGTGGCCTCGACCTACTACCTGAGCACTGAGACCACCGCGATCACCCAGTCGGAGTCCACCTTCGACCAGGTGGCGATGAGCCCCAAGAACCTTGCGGCCCTGTCGAAGTACTCCAGGCAGATGCTCCTCCAGGGCACCCCTGGCATCGAGGAGCTGGTGCGTCGTGACCTGACCGACGGCCTGAACCTGGCCCTTGACCTGGGCATCCTGAACGGCTCTGGCTCCAGCGGTCAGCCCACCGGCATCCTGCAGACCTCCGGCATCGGCTCGGTGGCTATGGGCACCAACGGTGGCGCGATCACCCTTGAGAAGGTGGTTGACCTGGAGACCGAGGTGATGATCGACAACGGCGCCGTCAACCGCGACTCCGTTGCCTATGTCACCAACGCCAAGGTGATGGGCGCTCTGAAGAAGCTGCGCGCTGGTGGTTCCACCTCCGGCGACGGCAGCTTCCTCTATAACGCCGACCTGCAGGCCATCGGCCGCGGCCCGACCCCTGCGACCCTGAACGGCTACGGCATCGCCGTTAGCAACCAGGTTCCCAGCACCCTGACCAAGGGTTCCAGCAGCGGCGTCTGCTCCGCTCTGCTAATGGGTGACTTCAGCCAGGCCATGGTTGGCTTCTGGGGTAACGGTCTGGAAATCACCGTGGGTGAGGACCAGGACGACTTCTCCAAGGCCCTGACCAGCGTCCGCGGCATCGTGACCTACGACGTGGCTGTGCGCCACGCCGAGAGCTTCGCTGCCATCAAGGACATCACCACCGCCTGATAGGAGACGGGGGCGGGCAACCGCCCCCCTTTTTTTCGATGAAAGTTTTAGGACTGCGGAACTGCTGGGCCGGCGATGTGCTGGTTGAGGAAGGCAAGGTTGCTGAGGTGCCCGACAAGGCAGCGCAGCAGCTGATCCGCATTGGCAAAGCTGTCGAGGCTCCGGCTGAGGAGGCCAAGCCCAAGGCTGCCCGAAAGGTGAAGGCCGATGGCGCTGACTGAGGACCTAGCAATCTTTCTGAACGACTTCGGCGTCAGCTGCACGGCTGGCGCTGTCACTGCATTGGGCATCCTCGACATGCCCACGCAGGTGCTGGCCGGTGAGATGGTGCTGAGCACTGACTACACGCTGACCGCCCGTGCTGCCGATTTTGGCGGCTTGAAATACGGCGACAGCATCACGGTGGCCACAGTGGCGTACCAGGTGCGTGAGACTCGCCTGATTGACGATGGTGCTTTTGTAGAGATCGGGCTGCAGAAGGTATGACGACACGCCGCGAAACGATCCTGACTGCAGTGCGCACCGCGCTGACCAATACCACCGGCGTGGGCACGCGGATCTATCGCTCACGGGTGGAGCCGATGGCACGTGCCGAGAGCCCAGCGATCGTGGTCGAGCCTGTCAGTGATCAGGCAGAACAGAACACCAGCTTGCCCACGCTGGACTGGAGCCTGACCGTGCGGATCAGCGTGATCGTGCGCGGTGCGATACCGGACCAAGTGGCAGACCCGATCGTAGAAAGCCTGCACAGCAAAGTCATGGCCGACCTGACGCTGGGCGGCGTGGCGATGGATGTGCGGCCTGTGAGCGTGAACTTTGAACTGGTCGAAGCGGATCAGCCAGCAGGTGTTATCTCCTGCGATTACCTGATCCGCTATCGCACCGCCAACGCTAACCTCGCAACAGCGTGATGGCTACCATGGTGGATGAATACTGGGGCCAAGGCGGGACATACCTGCTCAACCCCAAAACCGGCAAGCGGAAGCTCATTGAGCGGACAGAGCCGGCCCAACCCTCCGAACCCCAAACTGAGGTAAAGAGCAATGCCGCTCCTGAGCCGCAAACGCCTGATTCTGGCGAAATCTGAAGCCACCTACGGCACTGATCCCACCCCTACGGGTGCATCAAACGCCATCCTGGTTCGCAACCTGGAGATCACCCCGCTCCAAGCTGAGACCGTCAGCCGAGACCTGATCCGCCCCTATCTGGGTGTGAGCGATCAGCTGCTGGCGCAGACCCGCGTGGAAGTCACCTTTGAGGTAGAACTTGCTGGTTCTGGCGCTGCCGGCACCGCCCCTGCCTACGGCCCGGTGCTCAAGGCGTGCGGCCTGAGCGAGACCGTGGTTGCCACCACCAGCGTGACCTATGCGCCGGTGTCGAGCAGCTTCAGCAGCTGCACCATCTACTTCCACAACGACGGCATCCGCCACAAGGTGACCGGCTGCCGCGGCACCTGGAGCCTTTCCGCTGAGGTGGGAGCGATCCCGTTCATCACTTTCACGATGACCGGCATCTACAACGCCCCGAGCGATGAGACGCTGCCAAGCCCGACCTACGCCAACCAAGCTGCACCGCTGATCTTCAAGAACGGGAACACCTCTAACTTCTCGATCTTCAGCTACAGCGGCTGCCTGCAGAGCCTGAACTTCGATCTCGCTAACGAGACCGTCTATCGGGAGCTGGTGGGTTGCACCAAGGAGGTGTTGATCACCAACCGCGCCCCCAACGGCACCGTGGTGATCGAGGCCCCGACTATTGCCAGCAAGGACTTCTTCACCATTGCCAACGGTTCCAGCACTGGCAGCATCAGCTTCCAGCACGGCGCGACCGCTGGCAACATCGTGACGTTCACCACCGCTCAGTCCGACATCGGCAGCCCGACCTACTCTGACCAGGACGGGATTCAGATGCTCAACCTGCCCTACCTGGCCATTCCGACCAGCACAGGCAACGACGAACTGAGCCTCGCCTACACCTGATAGGAGCCCTGCATGGCGTTTGTCCTCAAGCAGTCCGACACCTACGTCTGGCCGGTCACCGTTGAGATCCCCATCGACGGCGGCCGGTTTGACCGGCAAACATTCGACGCCGAGTTCAAACGCCTGCCGCAGGCCCGCAACAACGCGATCATCGCCGCCGCACGGGCTGAGACAACCACCGACCTAGAGGTGGCTGACGAGGTGCTGGCGGGCTGGAAGGGCATCACCGACGATGCCGGCAAGGACGTTCCCTACAGCGAAACGGCCAAGGCGCAGCTGCTGGATGTGCCTGGCGTGTCCGCTGCAGTGGTCGAGGGCTACATCAACTCGCTGCTTGGAGCGAAGCGAAAAAACTGATCGACGCCGCGGAGCACTGGGCACGCGGCGGAGTGCAGGATGACACAGAAGCAGATGCGGCGGCGTTGGGTGTAGCGCCGCCTGTGAAGATCGAGACCTCGGACGACTGCGAGGTGTTTGAGGAGAACTGGCCGGTGCTTGAGCTGTTCCTGCGTGTGCAGACGCAATGGCGCATTGGCATGAGCGGGCCGGTGGGGCTGGATTACGGCGCAGTGGCGTGGGTTCTTAAACTGACAGCAGAGGAGACCAGTCACCGTTCTCTGCTGGAGGATCTGCAGATCATGGAAGGCGCGGTGCTGGGCTTCATTGCAAAGCAGGAGGGTTGAGGCATGGCGATGAACATGAACGCCATGCTCAAGATCCGGGCAGACGTTGACGGTCAAAACAAGATCGTCGCGCTGAACCGGGGCCTTACCTCGCTGGGCACCACCGCTGCCGGCGTAACGGGCGCTATGCGGGGCCTGACGGGCGCCTCAGCGGGCCTCTCCGGTGCGCTGGGCACCCTGGCACCCCTGCTCAGCGTGGCGGGCTTGGCGGGCATGGTGAAGGGCACGCTGGACGCTGCCGATAACATGAACGACCTGGCGCAGTCCACGGGCGTGTCGGTTGAGGCGTTGAGCCGCTTCAACAAGGCCGCAGCAGTCAGTGGCACCAACTTGGAAGGTGTCAGCAAGGGCCTGGTCAAGCTGAACAAGGCGATGGTGGATGCGGCCACCGGCGGCAAAGAGTCGGCGGCCACGTTTGCTGCTCTGGGCGTCAACGTGAAGGGCGCTGACGGGCAGCTCAAGTCGGCCGATCAGGTGATGCTGGAGGTGGCTAACCGCTTCAAGGCGATGCCTGACGGTGCTGCCAAGACGGCGCTGGCATTGCGTCTGTTCGGCAAGTCTGGTGCGGAGCTGGTGCCGCTGCTCAACATGGGCGGCGATGCCATCGACAAGATGAGCACCAAGATGACCACCGCGTTCGCGCAGAAGGCGGATGAGTACAACGACAAACTGGCGGTACTTGGCGGCAAGGTGCGTGCGCTGGGCATGGATCTGACCATTGCGCTGCTGCCGGCGCTGGAAGGGATCACTGATGCGCTGACGGTGGCTGTGAGTGCGTTCAGCGCGCTACCGGGCCCGCTGCAGAACGCGGCGCTGGCATCAGCCACATTGGCGCTGGCTTGGGGGCCGCTGACCAGCGTGCTCAAAGGCGGCTTGGGCCTAGTGGCATCGGTCGCCAACGGGATGGAGATCCTGCGGTATCAGACGGCGCTGGCGGGCGGTGTGATGCCCCTGCTTGTTGGCGGCTTGCAGGCCGTAAAGGCAGCAATCCTGGCAATCCCTGGATGGGGCTGGGCATTGGCCGGCGTGACGGCGTTAGCGGCGCTGAGCACGGCGCTCTACGACAACAACACCACGTTCAGGGCGTGGGTGGACAACATCGGCACCGTCGTCGCCAACGATTTCAAGGCGGCCATGAAGAAGATGGCCGGTGATTTTGAAGGTCTTGGCAAATACGCCAAGCAGGTTGGGGACTACATCGCCAAGGTTTTTAAGATCACTGCCGCCGACGTGGGCAACAGCGGTAAGCAAACGGGCGGCATGTGGCAGAGCGCGTTCAAGTCGATTGCCGACAACGCGCGCGGCATGTTCCAGTCGATCGGCATTGCCATCCAGAAGTTGTGGCAGTCCATACCTGCCCCGCTCCGCAACTTGCTGGGCGGCCAGGCAAAGGGCACTGGTGCCGGCGGCTTGCTGCAGATCGGGCAGTACATCCAGGGTGCCAGCAAGCGGGCTGTGCAAATGGGTCCGAAACTCCCGCCTGGTGTGAGCCCTAAGGGCGACCGCCTGGACATTCCCGCGCCGACTTTTACGCCGAACATGGGCGCACTGGGCAGCAGTGGCGGCGCCAAAGCCGGTGCAGACAAAGCCCGGCAGACCCGCGAAGGTCAGATTTCATCGGCCAACGCCCTGGCGCAATCCACGGCCGAGCTGGCGATCCTGCGCGAGCTGGATCCCGTGAAGAAGATCCAGCTGGAGTACGACGAGAAACGGCGTGCAGCTGTTGCTGCAACGGACCAAGAGATCCAGAAGTCGCTATCCACTGAAGAAAAACTGAACCACACGCGCACGCTGCAAAACAATCTCTCAAAGCTTGCTGTTGAAGAAACGAACGCGCTGAAGGATGCCTACAAAGAGTTGGGCGATGCCGCCTACGACGCGGCCCTAAAGCAGCAAACGTGGGGCTCTGCTGCTGAAGCCGCCAACACTGCCATGGCGGGCTTCCGTGATGGCATCAGCTCCTACCTGGAGAGCATCGGCACGCTGGGCCAAGGCATCAGCACCCTGACGCAGACAGGTCTGAAGGGCATGGAGGACGCCATCGTGAGCTTGACGACCACCGGCACCTTCAACTTCCGGCAGTTTGCGCTGTCGATGATTGAAGACCTGACGCGCATGGCAACCAGGATGCTGATCCTTGCGCCGATCCTGCGACTGATTCAAAGCCTGATTCCTGGCGGCGGCATCGGAGCAAGCTTCCCAACTGGAGCCGGCCTGCTATCTGCCGGCAAGCTGTTCCCCGGTGGCGTCTTTGCCAACGGCGGCGTGGTCAACAGCCCCACCCTGTTCAAGTTCGCCAACGGCGGCGCTGGCAACTTGGGTTTGATGGGTGAGGCCGGCCCAGAGGCGATCATGCCCCTGCGCCGCGGCCGTGACGGCAAGCTCGGCGTGGAAGGTGGTGGTGGCACCAACATCACGGTGAACGTGGACGCCAAGGGCACCAGCGTGCAGGGCGACGAGGGCCGCGGCAACCAGCTGGCGCGTGTGGTGGCTCAGGCGGTGCAGGCAGAATTGATCAAACAGAAGCGGCCCGGCGGCCTTATCCCGGCGTAACCGATGGCAACGTTCACCTACACGCCCAGCTTCAGCGCATCAGAGAGCAGCGCCCCGCGTGTGCGGCGTGTGCAGTATGGCGACGGCTACGAGCAGCGCCTGCGGTATGGCCTGAACACTGACCCAAAAACTTGGCAGCTGACCTTTGCAAACCGGACGGATACCGAGCGGGAAAACATCCTGTCGTTTTTAGAGGCTCGCGGCGGTTCTGAGAGCTTTGACTGGACGCCACCACGCGGCACTGCTGGCAAGTATGTCTGCGCTGAATGGAGCGTCGATCTGCTCAACTGCAACAACAACACGATCCAAGCCAAGTTTGTGGAAGTGTTTGAGCCATGAGCGAGATGTTTCAGGAGCTGATCAGCTCCAACCCCTACGCGATCATTGAGCTGTATGAGCTGAGGCTTGTTACAGCCATTCACGGCTCAGACGACATCTATCGCTTCCACAACGGCGTCAATGGCACCACCTCCTACGGCGAAGTGAAGTGGAACGGCGAAACTTATTTTCCCTTCCCGATTGAGACCGAGGGTTTTGAGTACAGCGGTAACGGCCAGCTGCCGCGGCCGAAAGTGCGGATCTCAAACACCACCGGAATCATGTCCACGATTCTGGTTAACGCTAACGCGGCCACCAATGGCAGCGACCTGGTGGGTGCAAAGTTCATCCGGATCCGCACGCTCAGTCGGTTTCTGGATGCTGAAAACTTCCCCGACAACACCAACCCCTACGGCACGCCAGATCCTGATGCGGAAATGCCGCGCGAGATCTACTACGTGGATCGCAAGACGCTGGAGGGACGCGACGTTGTGGAGTTTGAGCTGGCCGCGTCGTTCGACATGGCCGGTGTGCGCGCACCCAAGCGGCTGGCGATGTCGAACCTATGCCAGTGGCAATACCGCGGGCTGGAGTGCGGCTACACGGGCACTACAGCATTTGATGAAAACGACTCTGCTGTCAGCACTTCGCCGGCGCCTAACTTTGCGGCGGGCACGACAACGCTCAACGTCGGGCAAAGCCTGTTTGTCGATCAGTCGCTGACCTCTAGCAACCGTTGGTACAAAACCACGCTTCAGGCTGATGGCAATTTTGTTACCTACGCCAAGGACAACACAGCACGCTGGGCACTGAATACTGCCGGCAGCGCGTCCTATCGCCTGTTCAACCAGGCGGACGGCAACCTAGTGATCTACAACAGTGGCGGCATTGCAGCATCAAACGCGATCTGGTCAACACAGACCGCATACCTAGGCACGCCAACCAACCTGACGCACCGTGACTGGCGGCAGGAGACGACCATTAACACGGGCCGCGCCGGTGCGTTTTTCTGGGAAGTGCTGGGCAGCGCCGACAACTATCCGGGCCAAACCAGAACGGCAAGCCGCATCTTCACGGTTGGCGGCCGCACGATCACGATCAGCTACACCGCCACGTCCTACGAACTGTCGCAGCAATACAAGGACGCTTTTACAGCTCTTGGCCGCACTGTGAACTACGCCTGGACGCAGGGCACTCCGGTGATCAACAACGACTACAACGACCCGAACCTCAAGCCGATGGCTAAGGGCACGATCAGCGCATCAACGGGCCTGTGGCGTGTGGGCGAGTATTTCAACGCCGAGGTGACGGTCACGTCCAGCAACCCCTGGCGCAATGGCGATCCGGTGGTCACGCCGGGAACCGTTGGCACGTTCTCATCAGTGGCAGCTGTCTACAGCGTCCGCACAGGCAGCGGTTACGCCAACAACTACTTGGCGATGCAGGATGACGGCAACCTGGTCTACTACAACAGCAGCAACGTGGTGCTGTGGGCGTCCAATTATGTGAACACCACCGAGCCGCGCGTGGCGACCGGCACCGTCAACCCAGCCGATGACGTGTGCGGCAAACGCCTGAGCAGCTGCAAGGCACGGTTCGGCACCACCGCCGAGCTGCCGTTTGGTGGCTTCCCTGGCTTGGGCGGTTACTACTGATGGCCTGGCGGGAGGACGCCTTGCTGCACGCCAAGCAGGAAGCGCCACGCGAAGCCTGCGGCCTGCTGCTGGTGCTCGATGGCGTGGAGCAGTATTTGCCCTGCCGCAATTTGGCGCGAGAGCCGCAGGACTTCTTTATCCTGCACCCTGATGATTTTGCAGCTGCAGAAGACCGCGGTGAGGTTCTGGCGATCATCCACAGCCACCCGCACACCCCGGCGCTGCCCAGTGATGCCGATCGGCTGGCGTGCGAGAAGTCCGGTTTGCCCTGGCACATCGTCAACCCAACCACAGGCGAGTGGGGCGGCTGCCAACCCTGCGGCTACAAAGCGCCACTGCTCGGGCGGCAGTGGGTGTGGGGCGTGAGCGACTGCTGGAGCCTTGTGCGTGACTGGTACGCCGAGACCTGGGGCATCACCCTGCCCGACTGGAAGCGCCCGCAGGATCTGAACACGTTCAACGCTGCCCCGATGTTTGAGTCTTGCTGGCGGGAGGCTGGTTTTGAGGAGGTGGACTTTCTTAAAATGGAGCGCGGCGATCTGCTGCTGATGGCGATCCACTCAGCACAAGCAAACCACATCGGCGTCTACGTCGGGGATCAGATGATGCTGCACCACGCGGTGGGTCGGCTCAGCTCCCGCGACGAGTATGGCCGCTACTATCAAGCCAGGACGCAGCGCGTCATACGTCACCGCAGCAGGTGCCAGCGATGCGGATAGTCAAGGTCTACGGTCCTCTGGCCCGATTTTTAGGGCAGCGCAGCTTCAGGTTTGAGGTAAAAAGCCCAGCCGAGGCGATCCGGCTGTTGATGGCGAACTTCCCGCGCCTAGAGGCGCACATCGCTGAGCACGACTACAAGATCAGCGTGGGCCGGCTCCAGCTGCCGATTGGCGACCACCCTGAGTACATCCACTACCCAACAGCTGACAACGAAACCATCAGGATCATCCCGGTGATCGGCGGTGCTGGTGATGGCGTTGGGCAGATCTTGGCTGGCATCGGTCTGATTGCAGCGTCGATTCTGTTCGCGCCTGCTGGCCTGCTTGCTGGCGGCCTGTTCACCCTTGGCGCTCAAGTGGTGCCGATTGTCGCCGGCATTGGCGTCAGCCTGGCCTTGTCAGGCGTGTCGCAGCTGCTGACGCCCACGACCACGCTGGCGACGGGCACAGATTCGGACTTCGATCCACGCAAGTCGTACAGCTTCAGCGGTATTCAGAACGTGGCCCGACAAGGCGTGCCGGTTCCGATCGTCTATGGCGAAGTGTTGATCGGCAGCATCGTGGTGTCGGCCGGCATTGATGTTGACGCGGTGCAAGCCTGATGTCTGACAACCTCCAGTCAAAACAGATCTCGCGGATTGTCGATCTGCTGTGCGAGGGCGAGATTGAGGGTTTTCCTTCTGCGCGGGCCTACACACGCGACACAGCTGAATACAACCGCGCGCTACTGAAGGACATCTTCCTCGACAACACGCCCATCGTTAATCCCAGCGCCAACGCGGCGATTGAGTATCAGGAGAGCGACAAGAACTTTAAGGGCGTTACTGTTTCGCCTCGGTATGGCACTGTCGATGGCAATGGCAAAAATACCCAGACCTACTTGGCGGAGCTTGGCTCCGATACTGAAAACGAAGTCAACGTCAACGCTCAGTGTGTCGGCTGGACGTGGCTTTCTGACAACGAACCACAGCACACCGAGGCTATCCCTGTTGTCAGGAGCATTACGGATGCAAACCTTGATGCCGTTCGGATCTCGGTATCGGTTCCTGGCCTTGATCGCATCAGCCAGAGAGAAGGGTCCAAGGGCCACCAGATTTTCGTGACCATTGAAGTCAGCTACGGCGCGGGTGCCTACACCACCGTGATCAACGCTGACAGCATCCGTGGTCGCAGCGTCAACCTGTATCAGCGCGACTATTTGGTGCCAATCACCAGCGCAACGCGCCCGGTGAACATCCGCGTCACCAAGACTGGCTACGACAGCGGCCTGTTTGGCACGTTTAACGACACCGTGCAGGGAAACCTGTTCTGGGCTTCTTACACCAAGATCATCAAGTCGAAGACGGTCTACCCGCACAGCGCCCTGATGGGGCTGAAGTTTGACTCGGAGCAGTTCACAAACATACCCTCGCGCGCGTACCGGATCCGTGGCCTGAAGGTAAAAGTGCCAAGCAATGCCACTGTTGATCCGGCCAAGGGATACCTGGTGTATTCGGGCGTGTGGGATGGCACGTTTAGCGCCACTAAGAAATGGACGACCTGCCCGGTCTGGATCCTCTACGACCTGCTGACAAACAGCCGCTACGGATTCGGCACGCAAGTCACAGAGCAGCAGCTGGACAAAACCAGCTTCTACGCCGCGTCGGTCTACGCCAACGCACTGGTGCCTGATGGCGTCGGCGGCACCGAGCCGCGCTTTGCCTGCAACGTCAACATCCAGACGCAGGAGGAAGCGTACAAGCTGATCAACGACCTGTGCTCGGTGTTCCGAGCCATGCCGTACTGGAGCGCAGGCTCGATCGCGTTCTCGCAGGATCGGCCCACTGACCCCGGTTACATCTTCAACCAGTCCAACGTCACTGAGGAAGGTTTCACCTACAGCGGCAGCAGCCTCAAGACGCGCCACACCGTTGTGGGCGTCAAGTATTTCGACATGGCTGCACGCGACCACGCCTATGAGGTGGTGGAGGACGCAGAGTTGATCAAGAAGTACGGGATGGTCAAGACTGAGATTGAGGCATTTGCCTGCACCAGTCGCGGCCAGGCTCGGCGCGTTGGCCGCTGGATGCTCTACGAGGAAGCCAACACCACCGAGGTGGTCACCTTCACCACGGGCATTGCCGCTGGGCAGCAGGTGCGCCCCGGCACAGTGATTCAAGTGATGGATCCAGTGCGCGCTGGCCGTGTGCGTGGTGGCCGCGTTCGCAGTGCTGCCAGCGCCAAGAGCATCACGCTGGATCGCTCCGCCGACGTGATGTTCACCGACAGCGTGCCCAGCAGCTTCCGCTTCAACGTGATGCTGCCTGATGGCAGTTACCAGGGCATCGAAGGCGCCACCATCAACGGCAACCTAGTCACGCTGCCCACTGCACTGACGGCGGTGCCGACCGTTGGCGCGCCTTGGGTGATCGGCCTCACAACGCTCTCATCGCAGCTGTTCCGCGTCATCTCTGTGCAGGAGCAAGACGGCGACAAGTATGTGATCAGCGGCGTTAAATACGACTACAGCAAATACAACTACATCGAGCGGGACACCCCGCTGGCGCCGCGCGACATCACCGACCTGAACGAGCCGCCAGCAACGCCAACGGGGCTGACTGCATCGGAAGTGCTTTACGAAGCAAACGGCCAAGTGCTGTCAAAGGTAATCGTTGGCTGGGCACCACAGCAAAACATCACGCAGTTTGTGTTCCGCTATCGCTTTGAGGACGGCAACTGGACAACAGTCGCCACCAAGTCGCCGGACTATGAAATCCTCAACAGTGACGTGGGTCGCTACACGTTTGAGCTGCAAGCGGAAAACTCGGTCCTGAACACCAACATCAAACGGTCCGGCACAGCAGCGATCACATTCGACGCACTGGGCAAGACAGCTCCACCGGCGACAATTCCCGATCTGTTCATTGCGCCGATTGATGAGCGCACTGCTGAGCTGTATTGGCCGCAGGCCACTGACCTTGACGTTCGCATCGGCGGGCAAATTCGCATCCGCCACACGCCCGAGATCGGCGTGAACGCCACCTGGGGTCGCGCCAATGACATCACCCCAGCAGTTAGCGGCAGCAGCACCCGCAAGATCGTGCCGCTACTGGAAGGCACCTACATCATCCGCGCGGTGGACAGCACCGGCAACGAATCAGCAGGCACCGCCAGCGTGGTGGTTGACCTGCCGGCGCCGCAGGATGCCCTGCTGATTCAGGAATACCGCGAGGACGACGACAGCCCGCCGTTCCAAGGTGCTGCCACCAGCATGTTCTACAGCGCCGATGAGGGCGGTTTGGTACTGACTGCCACCGGCTTGATTGACGACATCACGGATTGGGATTCCGTCAGCAACATCGACTTCTACGGCGACACCAGCACCAGCGGCAGCTACCAGTTCCTGAGCACGCTGGATCTCAACCAGGTCTATGACATCGACCTGCTGGCAATTCTCAAGACTCGCGCGTTCCAGCCAGGCAACTCCTGGGATGACCGCGTGGAAAACATTGATGAGTGGGACGACATCGACGGCGATGACCTGAGCGCCGTGAACGCGGCCCTGTACGTCCGCACCACCAGCGGCAACCCCAGCGCCGCTCCGACCTGGAGCAGTTGGCAGCCGTTCGTCAACGGCACCACCCGTGGCCGCGGCTTTCAATTCAAGCTGGACGCGACAAGCCACAATCCGGTGCAGAACCTAGTGGTGGAGCAACTAGGTGTCACCACGCAACTGCAGCGCCGCACGGAGCTGCAGCGCAACATCAGCAGCGGCGCTGCTACCTACACAGTCACCTTCCCAACTGCCTTCTATGCCACGCCGAGTGTGGGCATCACCGCGCAGGACATGAGCACTGGCGACTACTTCACGCTTTCTAACGCGACACGCACCGGGTTTCAGATCACATTCAGGAACAGCGGGGGTAGCATTGTGAGCAGGACCTTCGACTATCAGGCGGTCGGCCACGGCCGGGAGATCACCTAATGGCTCAGGCGACTGACTATGTGTTGTCCAACCAGAGCGGGGCAAACTTCCGCTCGGAACTGAACACGATCCTGGCGGCGGTCGTCAGCCAGAACAGCGGCTCTGCCGAGCCCACCACCACCTATGCCTACCAGTGGTGGATCGACACTGGCGTCAGCCCGGCGCTGCTGAAGCTGCGGAACGCGGCGAATTCCGCTTGGATCACGATCGGGGATGTAACGGCGGCAAACCTTGGCCTGCTGACCAGCACCAGCGCAGCAAGCACCTATCTGGCACTGGCTGGTGGCACGGTTACCGGCAACCTTGAGATCGGCACTACCGGCAGCCTGACGTTTGAAGGCAGCACCGCCAACGCATTTGAGACCACGCTGGCGGTCACGGACCCGACGGCAGACCGGACCATCACGCTGCCTGATG
>SXGQ01109335.1_pt1 | contig 35531 bp, 34 predicted proteins | sample 3178371 | NCBI WGS metagenome assembly SXGQ01 (sample SAMN11356859, study PRJNA531348) | freshwater metagenome | isolation source: freshwater sample F1-20 | place: China: Fuxian Lake, Yuxi | collected 2017-12-25 | reverse complement strand
TATACCTTGGAAGCTGCTACGACCAAGCCTTGGGGCGGTGTTACGGCCAGCGACGCGTTGTTGGCGGTACGCCATGCAACGGGTGCGGTTCTGCAGACGGGTCTCCGTCAAATTGCCTGCGATGTCAACGGGAATAGTTCCGTGAATTCAGGGGATGCCTTGTTGATTAATCGTCGTTTTGCCGGGTCTATTGCGACTTTTTCCGTAGGCAGCTGGTATTTTGAACAACCCGCGGTGACGGTCACCAGCGGTGCGCTAACCCAGAATATCTCAGCCATTTGTTACGGTGACGTGAATGCTTCTTACAGCCCTGTGGCCCGCGGTGATGCCGGATTGCTTCTCATCGCTGATCCGACGACGGCTCATCACGGCGCTCTGCCTTTGGCCTTGGATCGGGATTTGGTCCTGGGTTCCTTGAGCTTGGAATTGAATGTACCTGTTGGTGTGCGTGTTACGGGTATTCGTTCCTTGGTTGGTGGCGATTTGAGTTGGAACGAAGCCAACGGTAAAGTTCGTTTGGGCTGGTTCTCTGCCGAAGAGGTGGCGGTTCAAGCCGGTCAAGTGGCTTTTGTGGTGGAAACCGAAATCACCCGCACCAACGATGTTGCTGGTCACGAATGGTCTCTAGGTTCGGTAGCCGAGGCCACCGATGCCTGGGCGGTGAACCACCCTCAAGTTGGTCTGCGTATTCCATCGTTAGCGGCCCCAAAGGCCTTGGCTTTGGTTGCACCTCAGCCGGTGAATCAGGGCGAGAACATCCGCCTGGTCTTGAATTTGGATCGTGCCGCTAACCTGCAGGTCGAAGTGCGGGATCTCTTGGGTCGCTCTGTTCGTCCGCTCCGTCAGGTTTCGGCAGGTGCCGGTGCCGGTGAGTTGAGCCTGGAAGGTCTGAGCAGCGGTCGCTATTCCATTCTGGTCACGTGGACCGATGGTTCCGGTCAGCGCCTCAACCTACCTCTCTTGGTTCGTTAATCGTTCCAAATCTTTCCCCGAACAAGGTTTTAGGTGAGGGGCCCTCCAGGCCACGCCTCTTAGCCTTCAAAAAGCCCCGCCTCATACCGGGGCTTTTTGTTTTGGGGGGAGGCCAAGGGTTCGTTGGCTTGGAGCTAACTGGCTGCGTTGAGGTCCCTTTGGATAAGGCCCAGGTGAAGGCGACCGTGGTAGGTGCTGAACAGGGCCATTTCGCGGACGGTGACCTTGCCCAGGGCAGGATGGGGGAGTACCTGGCTCTCCAGGTAGTCGGCTGGGCAAGACTGTAATTGGTTGACGTAGCGCTCGGTGAGTGCTAGTAGCCGCTTGTTGATGCGCTGTCGCTGGGAGGCGGATTGGGCAGGGGGCGCAAAAAAGGCCGGGGATTTGGCTTTGATTCCCGCCAGCCGGGCTTGGTAACGCTGGACCAGTTCTTCGTAGGACCTGGAGGGGCGGTTGGCCCTTCCCCAAACCAATCGTTGCAGGGCATAGGGCCAGGAAGACACCCAAACCACGATCCCCAAAGAACGAATCAAATGAACCAGGTGCTGGGCCGGACTCCATTTGCCTTCCAATGGAGGCGAGGCGTAGGTGTGGTCATCCAGAGAATCCGTTAAATCCAAAACCTCCCGGTAGGCTTGGATTAAATTTTGAATCATGTGGTCGTTGGCGTTCTTCATCGTGTCTATTTTACGAAGATTCAACCTCAAGGTAAATGATGAAAAATGGTTTAGGCTCCTTTTTGCCCAAATGGCTGGTAATGATTTTGCTGTGGGCTGTTTTCCAGACCGAGGAGGCCAAAGGGCAGTTTTACTGCATCCCAACGCGCTTTGAAGAGAGCCCCATTCCTTCGGCTCCGGACTATAACAACGAGCGGAATTGGGCCGCCTTGCCAGGCCGCAGGGATCGGGCCGACCGCACACCGCCCGGTTTGCGCGATGCCCAGGACAGCGCCCCTGTGGATGTCTTCTATGTTCATCCCACGTTGTACTCCACCAAACCCCGCACCGTTTATCGCTGGAACCAGGATTTGTGCGATCATCGCCTGAACCGAGAAATTGACCGATTGCCGACCTTGTACCAGGCTTCGGCTTTTAATGGGGCAGGCAAAATCTATGCTCCTCGGTATCGCCAAGCCCACTACTCCGTCTTTTTAACCAAGAATTTGGACGATAAAGAAAAATCCCTGGGTATTGCCTACAGCGATGTTGAGGCGGCATTTGATTATTTTTTGAAAAACTACAACCAGGGCAGACCCTTTATCGTGGCCGGTCATTCCCAAGGGGCCTTGCTTGCAGCGCGTTTGTTAAAATACAAGATTATAGGGACCCCTTTGCAGCAACGCTTGGTGGTGGCTTATTTGCCGGGGATGGCCATACCGGCGGATTCCTTGGCGGGTTTACCGGTTTGTGTAGACTCCAATTCCGTGAGCTGTTTTGTGAGTTGGAGCACCTATCTGCGCGGCTACAAGCCTCCCCATTTTGAAAAGACCTTGGCCAAGGCGGTCGCCGTTAATCCCATCAGTTGGGAAGCCGCCACCCCCTTCCCGGCCCCCGATACCAGTCTTGTAGAAGGGCCTTTGGTGCCCCGAGAACGGCATCTTGGGGCGGTTCTTCGACCCTTTAGCAAGAAATACCCTGGCATCTGCGATGCCCAAGTGGTGGGCGGGATGGTCTGGGTGACCAAGCCCCGTTTTTGGGGTTCGTTTTTGTACCGGTCTCCGAATTACCATACCGGGGACATTAACTTGTTTTATTTGGATATCCGCAGCAATGCCGTGCATCGAGCCCGCCAATTTTTGCGACAGCGTTAAACATTAAGGAATTTATCAAAAGGTGTAACATAAATTTGGGTATGGGAACTATGCGACAATTGCTACAGGAACTGCAGAGCTTGGGCTGGTGGGGACGACTCTTTGGATGGGGACGAATAAGGCGTATGCTGCTGGAAGCCAGCGCTGAATGGGAAGCAACGCAGGCCTCGATGGCTCAGAACAATCAGGCCATCCAGGCTCTGCAGGGGGAACTCCTGCAGGCCCGTCAGCAATCGGGGATGGCCGAGGCTAGGGCCGGTGATCTCCAAAGGGACAAAGATCTTTTGAATGCCGACCTGATGTCTGCACGCCGCGATGTTCAGCGATTGAGCTCGGAACTTGCCGCATTGACCCAAGTTGACAATCAGCGGAGGGTCGAGCTCCAAACCAACCTCACTTCCTTGGCTCAGCTCAAGGAGCGCATCGCCGAAGAACGTCTTCAGGAGCACAAGGCCCGCCAAGAAGAACTTGAACGTAAACAACAACGCCTTCGCCAAACCTGGCAAACCCATCAGGAAAACGCCCGTAACAAAATTCGACAGATTGCCGAAAAGCATACGGTCACCGTGGTGGACAAATTTCCCCTCAAAGGTGAACCGGATAATGTCCTGTTGATTTGCGAACAATACGTGGTTTTGGATGCCAAGAGTCCCGGAGGGGAGGATTTGGCCAATTTTGGGACTTACCTCAAAACCCAGGCCGAAGCCGCCGGCAAGTACACCAAACAAGAGGGGGTCTTTGGCCAATTGTACTTTGTCGTACCCTCCAACACCCTTGAATCCTTGCCTCAGACCGTCTTTCGTTTCGTCGATTACACGGTTTATGTGATTCCGGTGGAGGCCTTGGAGCCGGTCATTCTTAGCCTGATGAAGGTCGATGAATACTTGAATGTCAAAGAAATCAGCCCCGAGGACCGAAGGAATATTTTTGTTATTCTAGGACGATTTGCACATTTGACTAAACGTCGTCTGCAGGTGGATCAGTTTTTTGCGAACGAATCCCTGAGTTTGGCGACCGAAACCGAAAATCGATTGCCCGAAGAAATGCGCAGAGAAGTGGCCGAAATCGAAAAATCGGTACGGCTCAACCCCCCCCAAGAACGGACCACCAAAGAAATTGGTTTGAATGCCTTGAGTACCCAACATAAGAAAATCGAAAAGGGATTGCGGGAACGCGGTGTGCTTCCGGAATCCGAAAACCTAGCCAACGGACTTAACGAATTGCCGCTGTACAGCCCTGATCAAGAGGGTTAACCGATAAAAAGTAATATTGATAGCTTGTACCTTCGTTTATGTTGCAACAACTAACCGACAAGAATCGGCTCACCAAGGCCCATACCCAAGCCTACCGTTCTAGTCTAGCCCTCAACCGAAATGCCGCTGGATTTAGCAAGGAATTCAAGGAAGGTATCTACACCCTCGTTTGTGATAAGGCGTCCGGGCCTTATGTCCACGATTTGGATCAAAATAAGTATATTGATCTTACCATGGGCTTTGGTTCCTTGCTTTTTGGGCATAATTATGAACCGATACGTCAGGCAATTCAAGATCAGTTAAGTCAATCCTGGTCTGTAGGCCCTATTTCTCCTTTGGCGGGTCAATTGTCCCAAGAAATTGTTCTAGCCACCGGCGTCGAGCGGGTGGCTTTTTTTAATTCGGGAACCGAAGCCGTCATGGTGGCTTTGAGGTTAGCCAAGGCTATTACCCAGAAAAAGCATATTGTTTTCTTCAAAGGATCCTATCACGGGACCTTTGATTCTTTGTTATCCCTCAAAAATGATCCCCATAGCGGAGTGGCCAAAGAAATGGTTCCAGGGGTTACCCAAGGTATTCTCAACGAATCCTATCTATTGGAATACGGATCCGAGGAAAGCTTGGAGTTTATTCGTAAAAATTCGGATCATATTGCAGCTGTCTTAACGGAACCAGTTCAAAGCCGTAATCCCGGTTTGCAACCCCGGGCTTATTTGCATGAACTTCGAAAGATTACGGAAGAAAAGAACATCGCCTTGGTTTTTGACGAGGTTATCACTGGGTTTCGCATCGGCTTGGGAGGAAGTCAGGAATATTTTGGGGTACAAGCCGATATTGTAACGTACGGGAAGGTCATAGGGGGTGGCTTGCCCTTGGGATTGGTGGCAGGCAAGGCTCGTTTTCTTGATGCCACCGATGGTGGATTTTGGCAGTACGGGGATGATTCGGGACCGGTGGTCAAAGCCACTTTTGTCGCAGGTACCTTTTGTCATCATCCCTTGGCGATGGCCTCGTCGCTCAAGGTTCTTGAAATTCTTCGAAATTCCAATGGCCAAATTTTGCATGACCTGAATCAAACAACGGCTGCCTTATGCGACCGATTCCAGAAATTTTTTGATCAAAACAAATATCCTATTTCGGTTCATCATTTTGGGTCCTTATTTCGGTTTACCACCCCTGGTAAGTCCAGTCTGCTTTATTATCAACTTTTGCTCAACGGGGTTTATGTATGGGAGGGTCGTAATTGTTTTCTTTCACCATCCCATACGCCGGATGTTTTGGAAAGATTGGAGGAGCAGTTGATCCAATCGTGTTATGCGTTGGAGGCCCAGGGCTTGCTTAAGAAATCTGCACCATGAACCCTGTTGTTCTTTTGGAAGAAGACTCCTTCCGCATATTGCGGCATGAAGGTATACCCGCTGAGGCGCTTGCCTTCTTGGATGAAATAGCTTGGGGCAGCGAAGGCGCGGTTTATGAAAACAAGAACACCAAGGAACACAGCCGCCATATACATCGCCCAGTCCTCATGGCGATTCATTCAGGTGATCAAATATTAGCGACGGCCGTTTTTTGTCATACCAAGGTTGGGATTGCTGCATCTTATCTTAATTGTTATTATGTGCGGTATTTTGCCTCATCCCCCAAAATCAGAGGACAGGGGCTTATCAAAAAATACGGTATTCGTGTCATGGAATTGGTGAGGGAAGACGTTCATGCCCCTACGGTCTTTTTTGCCTGCGTGGAGCGTGGTAACAAACCCTCTTTCAAAACGGTCCAAAGCGCAGGTTATCAGCATACATGGACCGCTACCACCAACGGGTTCAGTCGATTTTTCCCCAGGTCCATGGAGGGGGTCGAGCAAGTGACAACGCCGACGCAACGCGAGGAAGTACTTGCTTTGTTAGGGACCCAGTACCGCGAACATGCATTGGTTCAATTTGATTCCATTTTCTTGCATGATCAGTATTACATATTGCGTATCAAAGGTCAAATCGTCGCCGGTCTTCAATACCATCGTGCCCATTGGGTGGTTAATCGTATGGCAGGCTGGTCAGGGAAGTTATTACTCAAAATATTACCTCAAATCCCATTGCTAAATCGCATTTTTAACCCAAATAAATTTGAATTTTTGGCCTTGGAGGGCATTTATATCCGACCAGGATTCGAAAAGGAATGGGGCAGGCTTGTTGAAGATGTTTTGGTCAAAACAGGCATGCGATCCGCGATGTATTGGATGGGTGCAACTTGTCCAATTCGAGAAAGAATTCAAGGGGCTGTGGGCCCCGGATTATTGCATCCTTTTGTTAAGGATTCGGATGTTTATGTTATGGCATCTTTTCATGATGTAGATAAGGGAAGGATACAACAAATTCAGACCTTACCCTTGTACGCCTCCGGGTTTGATTATGTTTAGTCGATTTTTGGAACGATTGGATATCCTTTGGCACTGGAAATCATGGCCATGGGAAATACTTTACTTTCCGGTTACCCTGTATGTGGTCATGGTGGGTTTGATCCGCTCCGGCCATGTTTTTTACTTTGCGGCGGCAAACCCCAAATTACCCCTTGCAGGTTTTGCCGGAGAATCCAAACATGAAATTATTCAGAGGATTCCGAAGGAATGGAAGCCTAAAACATTATATGTTACAAATCAAGATACCCTGGATGAATTAGCCCCCAAGATATCGGATTTGAACATGTCTTATCCGCTCTTTGTTAAACCCGATGTGGGAGAGGGCGGTTATTTGGCGACGAAGGTGGACAGCTGGGAAGATCTGAAAGTTTATCATGAAAGCCATGCTATGAACTACCTTGTACAGGATTTTGTGCAACACGAATTGGAGGTTAGTGTATTGGTGCACAAAGCGATGGGTTCACTGCAAATAAGCAGCATTACGGAAAGAAGCCATCTAAAATTGGTTGGAAATGGGACTTCTACCGTTCGGGATTTGTTGAAAGGCATACCCTTTATTCGCCATCGTTTATCGAATATTTTGGCCAAATGTCAATCCTATGCCGATTTGGTTCTACTGGATGGGCAAGTATGGGAACCGACCTCTCTAGGTAATTTGGATTATGGTTCTGCTTATTATGATATCACTAACCAGTCTATCCCCCTATTTAGAAATGTCTTGGAATCCATTAATGATCAAGTGGATTTATTTGATTATGCCCGCTATGATTTGAAAAGTGCAAGCAGGGAAGATTTGTTTAACGGCAAATTTCAAATTTTAGAAATTAACGGTGTCAAAGGCTTACCGATTCATATTTATGATTCCCGTTGTAGTTTTTGGAACGGGCAACGAGAAATATTCAAACACTGGGGATATGTTTTAACCCTTAGCCAACGTAATCAAAAACAAGGCGCCAAGGTCCCTGGATTTCGTCAGGGGCTAGCCTATTTAATTCATCATCAACGAACTCTTCAATTATCCTTAAATCCTCGAATATGTTAAAAAGTCCCTTTTTCTTCCTTGTCGTACTGCTTACTTATGAGCCGTTACTCGCTCAAAATAACAAAATTAGTCACTCGTTAAATCTCACAGGGGGTACGTTCCTTTTGTTCAACCAAGGGTCCTTGCATTATGAACTGCTTGAAGAACGTAAGCACGTCCATACTTTTATCCAAAGCGGATTGAGCTTGGGCTATGATTTATGGAACGAGAAGTTTATTACAACACCTTTTGCTCGGTTGGGGTTTTTGGCCGGAGCGAATTCCCATTATTTTGAGGCAAGCGCGGGTGCTGGTTTGTACATATGGTCGGGTGATGGTCCGGAATTGCTGCCATCCGCAACTGTGGGGTATCGGAACCTTAATCTGGATGGTCGTAGTATTGTTCGTTTTGGCATAGGTTTTCCGGACCTCCTTTATTTCGGTTATGGCTGGCGTCTTTGAAGAGCATCCTCGGTTTGAATGCGCTGGCGGTAAAAGCGATGCATGGTGACCACATGGGGGAAGCTCAGGCAAGCGAGGAAGACAAAGAACGAGCCTTCGGGCCCAAAGTCCAGGGGCGGGAGCCAATCCTTGAAGGTGTAGAACATTCCCATCAGGAGCCAAGCGCCGGAATGAAAGGGGAGGGCGGCCCTCCAAAGGGTGGGCGAACTAAGTTGGAGACCCCGTCGCAAATCCCGCCAACCGGTGCGGCTGTGTTGGCCGATGAAATACAAACCAAAGGCGTGCATCAAGGGGAGTTGCGAAGCAATCATCAACCATAGGGACGTCCAGAACAACGCACTCTGACGGTGGTAAACCCCTGCAATGGTCCAAATCGTCATAAAACCCACCGGCAGGGACCAGGTTGTATCGCGTTGGGTCATGGCCTGCACGATGTTACGGGTTTCTTCGGGATGGGTGCCGGTGATGTAGGCCAGGACCGACAGCCCCCATGCCAACGATAGGAAACGGTTCATTCCCCAGGAACGCCCATCCGCTTGGCCAAAATGCCAAGCCGAATACCCCACAAAAAACAACAGACTCCACCAGGGCCACAGGAACCAAAACCATAACATCAACAATCCCATCCCAATATAAACCAGTACCATGGCGGGTGTGGGAAGCCTTTGGAGCCGTCCGCTTTGTAACAAATGATCAACCGCTCCGTGGGGCAGTCCCAGGAGGACCATGCCCAGGACCAGACCCAGATTGGCCACCACCGAATAAACCGAAGGCAGGGCCTGCAGGCCCATCAAAAGAAGAGCCAATAACAACAAACGCAAAGGCCAGCTGACGTGACGCTCCCACAGGGCGACCAAAAAAGGCTTCCAGGGCAAATGCATCAACATCCGCAGATCGTATTGCCAAGTGGATTTTTCGTCCATAAAGCGCAGGACCGAGGAAAGGGGTGTGCCCGCAAAGAGTTGTTCAAAAATCATTTTGCCTTGATGGGGGCGCCGGCGCAGAATATGCAGGAGCAGTCCGTCCAGGAAGGCGTAGCGGGGATGGGCGTGTTGCGGTTTCCAGGGCTTTGTTGTAGGGACACGAGCATCGAGTTGCTGATGGAAAGAGGCATGGGCTGCCCAATGCTGTGCCAGTTCCTGCGCTTGTTGGTGCATGGTCTTGAATGCGTAACCGGTGCTGGGCTTGAGGGCGTGGTTGCGGGTCCCTATGGGCACCACGCCGTTGAGGCGATGGCGTTCGCTGAGGGGGTTGCGATGCTCGGCCATGGGAATGATGCCCTGCTCCCGGTGAGTGATACGGTACGTGGTTTGGTCCGGCAAGGCGTCCCTGAGGTAATCGCGCAGGCGTTGTTCGGCCAATTCGGCCTCCAGGATCGCGGTACCAAAACGTGTGAGCTCTACCAGAACCCGGTTCTCCGCAAAGGGCAGCATGTAAACAAACTGCGTAGCCCCGTCCTGCGGCACCTCCAAATCCATGAGGGTCACCCCCGCATCGCTTTGCCAAGAAAAATCCGTTTCCACCACCCACCCGTAAAAACTCTGCGCCAAATCAGGCTGGGCCATATCAGGTTGTGCCGAATCAATAGGCATATTATCAAGTTGGGGCGGTCGGGAATCCAGGACCCACCGAGCCCGCACCTTCTCCGACCCGCAAACCGCATAGGCGCCTTGGTCATCAGCGCCCACGCTCTCCACCGCCTCGGCCCTCAGTTCCCAGCCGTTGGCCGCCATACGCTGGCTCAAATCCTCGTAGAGGTCCAGGCTGTTGACCTGGTGGTAACGTAGTGGGGCGATCGAAACCAGGGGCTCCCGCCCACCGCGCGCCTTCTCCCACGAATGTCCAATCAAATCCCCCAAGTCCGCCACCACCGGTTCCGTATCCTCCGCCCAGAAACAAAACGTCTTGTCGTTACGGCTTTTGGGGTCCGGGTCCACGAACAAAACCCGCTGACCGGCCAACAAACCCGCTCCCTCCAACGCACGCGCTGTTAGGGCGGCTGATGCCCCTCGGCCCACAAAGAGAAAGTCCACGTCCCTTGCCATTTGGCCTAAGTTATTCCAACGGCGGCTTTTTTGAGCACATGACAACCCACAAATTGCATCATGGTATATCAGCGTTTTGACCTTATTTTTTAATTAACAAATATTTATAATCAATGGATGGACATACGTAAATTTTTAAAACATGAAAAAAAATCTATGGAGTCTTGTGATTTTGTTGGCCATGGCCTCGCCCAACCTCACCCAAGAAGCTTTCAAATTTGACCTGGATCAAAAATTCTATCTACTGACCAATCTTGATTATTTAGGGTCTAATCCCGAATTTTCTAATATCGAAATCACGACAAGTATTGGAAGCCGAAGAAAAAGCACCGCGAGTCAGTTCCTTGAATTTGGGGTTTAGGGTGGCCCTCAAAATTTAAAATTCCAGAACCCCTCGTTTTATTTTGTTGGTATCAGGATTTTCTGTAGCGAATTCCATGTGTAATAGGTTCAAGTTAAGCTTGACTGGAAATAGTAGAACTAACACGTGTGATTGCCCTAAACATCATCTCAGGCATCGGCTTGTTGTGGCTTTTTAAGTTTTTTGCTTTTGTTCACTTCAGGGCTCAATGGGCACAGTACAAGGCAAACCAGGCGCTGCTGGCGACCGTGAATAAGTCCTACCGGGGGACTCGGTCGGAGCGTAAGTTGGTGCTGAGACTTCTACTTAGTAACTTTTCTTCTAAGGCTTTATACAACGATTTATACCTGGACATGACCCGTGGTCGTTATTCTCAATTGGATATCGTCTTGGTCACGAAGGTTGGAGTGGTGGTTTTTGAGATCAAAGAAATGAGTGGTTGGATTTTTGGTTCAGACCATCTTCAACACTGGACCTAGGTTTTGGCGTATGGTAGGCAGCGTAATCGCTTTTACAACCCTGTTCTTCAAAACCAAAAACATATCCAGGACCTTCGTTCCCAATTGCCGTAGTTCGCAAAGTTGCCTTTTTATTATGCCCTTTTTTTTTGATGGGTTTTGTGAATTCAAAAAGCTTCATAACATTCCTTCAGATATTTATTTGGATCGTTCGTGGGATTTTACGAATATTTTATAGACACTGCTCACTAACAAACCACCTGATGAATACGCAGACAAAGAGGAGCTTATTAGCTTTCTTAAAACCGTCGTCCAAAACGGTGAGAATTCTGCGATTCGACGGCAACATATCCAAAATGTGCACAAGTTTATGTCAAGTCGTGGCTGAGACCGTCAGCACTTTGGTGTGCTTCAAGGCCTTGGCGACTTTAATAGAATTAATTTGCTTAGGTCTAAAGGGTTGAATAAATTTAATCTTAATTTTGTGTTCCTTGCACCAATTCTCAAAACTTTGGAGGTGAAATCAGGGCCGATACCGGTCTTGAAGAGCTGGGGTATACCATTTTGGACAATAACGCTTTCTAGGGTCCTCATAAGACTTTTGTAGGGGGACTCAATTTGATACCTTTATTAAAAATTGGGCTAGGTGTATTTTTTGCTATGTGCAATATAAAGTCCGGATCGCTTGTTCAAACGGCAATAAAGGTCTCGAAAGGTCTTTTTGCCGTTTGCTTTCATAAATTGCACTTATTAGTTGAACTCAGCTATCTTTAAGTTAAAATCTCTCATAAGTAATGAAAAAATATAGCATAATCTTTCTTTTTTTATTAGCGATCTCATGTAAAAATAAGGAAATACAGAAAAATACGACTTCCAAAAGGGACTCTGTTCCTGTTGTAGATTCCAGTGTAAACAGGTTTTATAAAATCAATGAAATTCGTGTTAAGATTACACGGAATGATACCTTTAAAGTATGGCCCTACGAGTTTTATGGGAATTATACTTTCCAAGGCCTAAAGAATTTATCGTCAATAAATCTAGAGTTTACTTTCGAGGATACAGATTCTCTAGTATATTTTTCCGATGAACGTAATGAATTTGGTCAATTGCACAAAAAGGGAGATAACTTTATTTTACTTCGTTTACAAAACTCAGAGGGAGAATATCTCAATAGAGAGTTGATTCCTGGCAATCGATATAAAATTATCTATGCCTATTTTAACGATAGCGAGTCACTTAGGTCCCTCAAATACACTACCAACAATAGTGGTTATTATATTGTCGATTTGGTTTCAGATACTTTGCAATTCTCGAGAGATTAAGTTTGCTTTTTCGAGTAACAATTTTCTTATTTATTTTTGGATTATTTCTTTTGAAAGCCAATAAATTAATTGGGAAGTCTCAAGAACCTTATGACCCGAACATTGATTTATCATTGTGTGTTTTTGAGAGTGATAAAGATTTTTTAGGACATAAATACCGGTCTAAAGCTCCTGAGGGTACTGTCATGAATTGCATTGGGTTTGTCAGGTATATTGCCACGATAGGATCAGGGGTTAAACTGAGTTCAGATGCCCAACAAACTGTTAATCAAGTTTTTGGGATTCCCTTTGGCGAAATTATGCACGGTGATTTGTTGTTTTTTGAGGGAAGAAAGCCAAGGACTAAGAGGGTAGGCCATGTAGCCATGGTAAGTGGTTTTGGGCCTGATAGAATTGAAATACAGCATAGCTGCTCTAGGAGAATCATTGTTGAGAAATATCCGAATGATTATTACCAAAAACGGTTTTTAAGTGCTGGACAATTTCTTCCTATAAATATTGGGAAAGTAAAGCTTGGATTTTGTGCTTTTTCGCCAAATAATGGAACGGTTTCCATTAATAATCATAAAAATGTCAAAGTGATTATTGAAAAACTTAATCAGCAATGTGATCTTGAAGTTGTTTCATTTCACGGAGGCGATGAAGGTGATTTATTTTGTTATCTTTCCAATGGCACAGAATTCTATATAGGAGAAAATCGCGCAAATTTGAAAAAAATTACTCACTGTGCTTTGAACGCTGGCGCTGATTTAATATTAGGCCATAGGCCGCATATACCTAGAATTTTGGAAATTTATAAAAATAAACTTATTTGTTGTAGTCTTGGAAATTTTGTAACCTACTGCAGATTTAGTCTAAGCGGACCAAAAGGATTAGCGCCTATATTGAAGGTGGAATTAAACGAAAATGGGGATTTTTTTCAGAAAAAATTGTCTCATTTAGACAAGAAGGTGAAGGCCGGCCTATGATTGATTCTTTCCTAAAGGTCGCGCTACTTATCAAAGAAGCAAGTGAGAATGATTTCGCAAATGGGCAATTAAGAATTGATTTGAATGGAAATCTGAATCTTACAGGCTTCAGGAAGTCAAATGGTAAAGATTTAGTATGTTGATTATAAGATTATTACCGCTTATGCTACTTGCGCTAGCCTGTGGCAACAAGCCGAACCAAGAGGGCGAGGTAAAAGTTGTAAAGACCAAAATCAAGGATTTATCCCAGGAACAGGTCGAAATAATTGCCAAGACCAATGGCTGCTATTTACCCTTGACAAGAAATAGTAAATTTTTTTCTAAGTATGTTACAAAACGACTTGTGTTTAATGACCTCATGAATATGACCTTAGACACTCTTCATCCTTTTCGAAACCGATATATTGTAGGAGATATGAATGTCCTTGATGATAGTGGTAATGTAAGAGGTCTAATCGAAGTGAATCCCCGTTTGCATCTTTTAAAAGATTTTTCAAATGTCGACACAGCTCTTTTAATGAAATTGCAAAATTCTCATCTTCTAAGGGATTTTGATGTTCAAGATTTTGTGGGTTCAAATCATAGGTTGAATGCAAAAGAAAAAAAAGATTTGGTTGATTTTCATTCAAGCGTTTGGAAATATTATACCCCGGGGCTAAATCGTAAATTTGCTTTTTCTGGCGGTTCATTTTATGCTGCTGGGCAAAAGTTATGCCTTTGCGAGGCCTATGAGGATACACTTATTGAGGTTGCGAGATTCGGGACCTCAGGTAAGCGTATGGACCCTATAATTACCGTTGATTCATCAGGTACAGAAAGAATAAGGCATATTGAATATATTCCCATAGGAATCAAGCGGGATTATTACGGCTTTCATTACACAATTAGTTCAAAAAACTGGGAAACAGAAAGAAATTATAAGGGATATGCGCAGCATCATGATTCTGTTTTGGGGGGCGGTAATGATCGAGTTACAATTTTCAGGAATAAGGTCGAATTGCCCAACTTTTTGCTGATGCAGCCTATGCCATGTAATAAGAAGGCTATGCCCCAAAATGGAATTCACGAAGTAGCATTAAGAGAACTCTCAAGGGGCATGTTAGGTTCTGCTAACAGCATTGGTTGTATTCGAGTCACTGACTTTGCCTCAAAATTTTTGCGATGGTGGACTCCACAAGACGCTAATTTTTTCATTTTGTATACAGATAGTCAATATATAAAAGTCTTTTCAAAAAACAATTCTTTGGTCATTTTTCCTTTCAAGAATAAACCGGAAGGAGATGCATTCCGTAAATGGCTTATTCTAACCTATCCAATTCAAGCTAAACAAATGGAAATTTCTGAGAGTGGCGCTTTTGATAATGGTTTTATATTAGATGCTCATAATATATATGGTATGGAATACGAGCGGTATAAACTTAATTTGGCCAAGAAAGTATCAAAGAGTAATAGAGGTATATGATGAGACCATTATTTTTTATAATTTTTCTGATTAGTACAGGTCTTGCATCAATTTTGGCCTATGGTCAGAATTTGGTAGATAGTTCTAAAAAAGAAACTCTCGTTCCTTTTTATGCATTCAAAAATGATTTGTTAAATAAACTTGATTACGAGGAATTACGTGTTCACATTGATCGATTTAATGGAGTATTGTTTAAAGATCAGGATTTATTGGCTTTAGGTGATTATTTAACAACAAGATCGGAATTTATTAATTTATTGGGAACATCGGATAATAAAGGACTATTCCCAATTCCTAAGTCTATGATTTCATCCAATATTAATTTGGATTTACTTTTAGGAACAGAAAGATTCTTTTTTAATTCTCTGCGGTCGTTTAATTGGGGTTATGGTCCCCGTTGGGGCAGAATGCATCGTGGACTAGATTTAGGGCTTGTTACGGGGGATACAATTCGTTCTTCATTTAGTGGGATTGTACGTTATGCAGAATTTAACAACGGGGGGTATGGCAACTGCATTATTGTTTCCCATTTGAATGGCCTTGAATCTTTGTATGGTCATTTGAGTAAAATCAATTGTATGGCCGGAAGTTTTGTCTTTGCGGGACAAGTAGTTGGTTTGGGTGGTTCCACAGGTAGAAGTACTGGCCCACATTTACATTTTGAATTTAGATTCAAAGGGCAATCGCTTGACCCTCTTATTTTGGTAGATTCCTCGTCCTGGAAATTGAAGAGCAATAGTTTCGTTTTGTTACCTTCCTATTTGAAAGACCCTGATAGACGTATAATTCAAAAATCGAGTCAAGTTTATAAAGTATCTAAAGGAAAGAAAAAAAAACGAAATAGACCAAAAAAGGCTTCAAAAACATCTCCCAAAAAACAAAAATAAAAAAATAATTTAAACGTATGGAAAATTTACCTTTTTATTTGAAATCTAGATTGTTTTATATACTTTATTCTTTTATTCTTTTTTTATTCCTTTCTTGCGGCAACGATAAGAAGGTCAAGGATAAAGAAATAATTAACGAGGAGGATTCAACACGGAATTTGAGCAATTGGGACAGTTCGGTTATGTTTTTTTCAGGTCTGGGCAATACCAAAGAATTTACTTTGGACTTTCCCTATGACACCTTATTTTACAGGCTGAATTCTGATAGCATGAACTCAAATTTTCGTGATATCCGTTTGAATCGATTGGACAAAATGACAAAATGGTTCGATGAAATTTTAAAAAGCATTAAGGTTCAGTCTGATTTGCCCGTTTTTTATCCTTTTTCTGGAGGTGATTTTATCCATATGAATGCGCTTTATCCGAATGCGTCTTCTTATTTAATGCTGGCATTGGAGCCTGTTGGGACTTTTCCGAACTTCACTGAATTAGCTCCTAAAGATCAAAATACAGCTTTGTTGGAGGGAGCTAATTTACTTAGGGATATTTTCAAAAGAAGTTATTTCATCACTTGGAATATGGAGAAAGATATCAAAAGCAATACCTATTTAAAGGGAATTTTGCCCACGGTATTATGGGGTATGGCGGTAACAAATCATTCTATTTTAAATGTACAAAGTATTACTTTGGACAGCGCCGGTCAGTACATATACAAACACATTAACCCCGGGGATTCATCAGGGATTGGTGTAAAAATTGAATTTATCAAAAAAGGAAGCAATCAAGTTAAACAACTGATTTATTTTTCTGCCGATGTTTCGAACGCTGGACTCAAAAATAATAAAGCTCTTTCAGCCCTCTTGAACTCACTACCGCCACACAACTCTTTTGTCAAAGCGGCGTCATACTTAATGCATTTTCCTGATTTTTCCAAAATTCGAGGTCATATATTGCGATTAAGTCAAGGGTATCTTCAAGATGATACAGGCATTCCATTTTCATCTTTTGATACAGCCAAGTTTTCCATCTATTTGTATGGTGACTACGAAGAACCTGTGGCTGATTTTCCAAGTGAAATGTATCAGTTGGACTTAAAGGAAGCTTATGCTGATTCCTTATTTTACAAAGGGTCACTACCTTTTTCTCTCGGTTATCATTGGAGTTCTAAAAAGCAAAATCAAATGTTTGTGCATAAATTAAACTGAAGCTCTTTGTCAAAGCGTTACAACCTAAAGGTGGCAATCAACGTAGTTGTTGCCAACATGATCGGAACCGGGATTTTTACCACTCTCGGTTTTCAAGTTGCTCCAAATGCAATTCCAGATATTTTTACTATTTTATTTATTTGGTCTTTGGGTGGAATTTTGGCTCTTTGTGGTGCTACCTGTTATATTGAAATTGCAACGGCATTCAAAGAGAATGGTGGCGAATATACTTTTCTGCGAAAATTATATCATCCGATATTAGGTATTGCAAGCGGTGTAGTTTCTTTGATAAGTGGGTTTTCTGCCGCAATTGCTGGTTTAGCCTTAGCCGCTGGTGAGTATTTAAAACCGATTTTTGGATCAGATAACGCCGTCTATGTCTCAGTTGCATTATTAACTTTTGTCTTTTTATTTCAGACTTTGGGAGTTCTCTTGGGCGGATATATTCAGGTTTTTTTCACTGGTATTAAGGTATTAACTGTAGTGGTAATTATAGCCTTACCAATATTTTTTCAAACTGAGAGCGGATATAATCCAGATTTTACATTACTTCCTACACCCCAAACATTGAGTTTTTTGTTTAGCTATCAATCTGCTAATGCTTTAATATGGGTAATGTTTGCGTATTCTGGCTGGAATGCCGCAATCTATATCACAGAAAATTTAACAGATCCAATTAAAAATTTACCTAAGGCTTTGATTTATGGTACTGTATTTGTGATGGTAATATATTTAATGGTCAATATTTCAATTATGTATTCTGTTCCATTTTCAAAAATATCAGGTGTTGTAGATGTCGCTAATGTCGTAGCTCATCAATATGCAGGGGATTGGGGTTCTTTGATCTACAGTATTTTGGTTTCGATTTCTTTGCTTGCAGGAATGAATGCAATGTTTATAAGTGGTTCTCGCGTTTTCCAGAAAATGGCAGTTGATTTTCGTCTTCCAAAGATATTTTCCGGAGAAACATTCAACGGTTCTCTTGTTAGCGCGTCATTTTTTGTTTATGCAATAGCACTTTTTTTTGTGGTTTTTGCCAACTTTCAAACAACTATTGAATTTGTTGGAATTACCTTAACGCTTTATTCTTCGTTAGTTGTTTTTGGCGTGTTTTTAATTCGACGGAAAAATGGTGAGTATTCACACCGTATAAAAGCCATAGGATACCCACTTTCCCCTATATTGTTCCTCGTAGGCGCTTTCTGGATGTTCTCCTTTTGCGTTACCGAAAATCCTATGTCTTTGATTTATTCATTGCTTCCACTATTTCCAGCATCATTGATTTATTATTTCACTGAATATAGATCTTAACGCCTATCCTACTCAAGAACTTTAATATGTTTTTTTGCATATTTTCTTTAATATGAAACGGTTTCCTTTAATACCATTTCTTTTTATTTCCACTGTTGCTGTTCAAGCACAACAATCTACGGTATATCTCTTTTCGATTGAGACCAGTACTTATGATGAAAGTACAGGGCAAGAAATTCCGGAAGAGGTGAGGGCGTTCCCTATTTTGATGGTTAATTCCGGTCGGTATATAGGTTTTACAGTTGAGAATAATGATTTTTCATTAGTTACCATTTCACAAATTTTAGATTCAGGTACTTTTGTTTTTGGTGTTTCAAAAGATAGTATCCCAAGTAGGTACTTAATTTCAAAAAAGAGGCAAAGCGATTATTCCGGTATCTACGGCGTTCTTTCTAGCCGCCCAAAAGAGAAATTATTAACGAATGATTCTTTAGCTTCAGTGCGAAAACTTAAAGGCACTAAGTCATCACCGCTTTTAATTAAACGAAAGCGTGATTTGTACTTAGGAGGCGGATATTACACGGATATTTTATTAGGAAAAGTTGACCTTGATGGGGATAATTACGGGGAATTAGTTTATTTAAGTCAGGAATCCGAAGGTGTTTTTTATCAGATTTTATCCTTTAAAAATAACAAGTGGAATAAGGTATTTGAGGGCGGTTATCGAGGGCTTTAATAGTATATTTGAAATAACCTCTCAACTTTTTTACCTCAACATCATGAGTATTTTACGCCTAGTTTCAATTTTTAATTTTTGTGTTAGTTTGTTTCCGATGAGGACCTTTTCTCAGAGTACTTTTTTTAGCTTTAATGGAGGACTTGCCTCCGGCTTAAGTACCCAGACGTTCGGTAATTTTTATAATTATACAGAAAACACAGACTTTTTCACCAATGAACAAGTTTATGTTTCTTTAGGTAATGGTTTCAACTTAGGAGCCGCGATAGGATATATGTTCAATAATAATTTGGGTTTGGAATTGGGCTTGAATTATTTAAATGGCGCAGAGGCCATCGCCAAAGACATTTATTTAGATGGAACAACCGATTATTCAATTTCTTCGAACATCCTTTGCACGAATCCGTCATTAATATTGGCAGCAGGTATGCAAAAGTTAAATCCTTACGCCAAAATAGGACTTGTTATTGGGTCAGGTAACATCGAATACCGTATTAAAGAGAATGTAGATGGGGATATAGCAGAACAGACTTTGTCTATGAATGGCGGACTTGCTTTTGGTCTTAATGCTTCTTTTGGACTTATGTTTAAGAGATCGGAGGCCGTTTCTTTTTTTACAGAGTTTTCAATGATAAACATGTCTTATGCGCCTGAAAAAGGTGAAATTACGGAGGCAACCTTTAACGGACGTGATATATTGCCAAGTTTAACGACTAACGACAAGAAGTTTGAATATTTGGATAAAATTATTTATACCGGGGGTCCACCAAGAGATTCAGAACCAACCCAATCTCTAAAAGTCAAATATCCTTTTGGAAGTTGGGGTTTAAATGCAGGAAATCGTTTGAGTTTTTAGTAAATTTCAAAAACGCTAGAAATGGGTAAAATCCTTTTTTTATTATTCTTTTTTGATTTTGTAATGGTAAGTAACGCGCAGACCTTTCTTCGCAAAGGTTATAGTTCCTATGGGGATGTTCTCTATAATTGGGATGTTAAAACTTTAAGACAAGGTTCAAGTTCTTATGATGATGTTTTGATAAATTGGGATGGTCAAAATATGCGAAAAGGCTCAGGTTCTTACGGAGACATTTTCTACACCACGGATTAGAAATTCCCTTTAGCTACTTTAGTTTACATTATTTAATAACGAATTATTCTGCTGGCCTTGAAATTTCTTGTTGAAAATCTAAAAAGGATAATTGTTTTTTTGATCCTTTGTATTGTCTTGGACGGTTGCGAGAATAATTATAATTCGAATACTCGTCTTCTAAATAAGAATCAAAAGGATTCCATTCTTGGTTTCGAACGTTTAAGGCTGCGAATTGATTCTCTCGAAAAGCGTTTGGCATTGGACTCATTGTCGAAGGATAATAACGGGTCATTGTTAGATTCTTTAGGATTAGCTTGTGTAGAATTGGCCAATAGTTACCAGAACACGCCTCATGCGCCGGTGGCGTTGTGGAAGGCTGCTAGGGCTTTTCGTACTGCTGGTTCCTTTGCTCAGGCTATTGAATGTGGCAGGGCATTGGCTGATGCTTTTCCACAACACAATCTAGCTCCATCGGCTTTGTTTTATAATGCCCTGATTTTTAATGAGGATTTAGAGAACGTCGCTTCAGCGGAATTTTATTTAGATCGTTTGCTAGATGATTACCCTGTCGATAGTTTAGCGTCCCAAGCAAGGGCCATGAAGGGCCTGTTGGGCCTTAACGATAAAGAATTAATGAATAAGATCCGTAAAGGGAATTGAATCAATTGAATTACGTTGTTGAATATGCAATATTGCTAGCTTTGAAAAGTTCTTTATCATAGCGTACTGCTAATGCGATGCATTAGATCATTTGGGGTCAGTGGGTCGGAGAATTGCCCATTGTCCGCTAATACGATTAGACCACTTTCCTCTGATACAAGAACCACCAAGGCGTCGCTATTTTCACTCATCCCCAATGCGGCTTTATGCCTCATGCCATGTTTAGTGGATGGGTTTGAATTGTGCTCGTCTAAGGGAAGAACGCATGAGGCGGCTTGGATACGGCCTTTGGCGAGAATGACCGCGCCGTCGTGGAGCGGCGATTCTTTGCGGAATATGGCTTCCAGCAAGTCGGAGCTGATCAAAGCATCAACGGGCATTCCAGTGGCCGCAAAAAGTTTCAATTCAGAGGTCCTTGCAATAACAATTAGTGCCCCTGTTCGATTTTCGGAAAGCCTTGCGCATGCCTCGGATACAGCCCGAATCCAACCCTGTTCCTCTTGTTCGTTGTAGACTACCCCATCCATAAGCCTTCCCAGTTTGCCTAACTTTGAGGGCTCCGCATTCCTCCCAATCATTAAAAGAAATTTCCGAATTTCGGGCTGAAAGACAATGATCAAAGCAAGAACGCCCAAGCCCACAAATTGCTCTAAAAGCGCTGAGAAGAGAGGCAGTTCCAACCATTGAGCTAATTGAAAAAGTAAATTGAAAGCTAAAACCCCCACAAGGAGGTAGACCACCAAACTGCCTCGAATCATGCGCCACGCTAAGGCAAGAAGGATACCTACCAGCGACAAGTCAAACAGGTTATGCCAATTCAACCATGTTTGTAGGGCTTCTTGCATGACAGAATTATTGTTTTGTAGGGAATAAGGAGGGCAATTCCTGGCATAGCTGCACACATTGAACAGCCTCTGCAACGTCATGTACTCTAAGTAGTTTTACTCCTTGAAGGATTGCGACGGTGTTCATTACCGTTGTGCCGTTGAGGGCATTATCGGGATTGATATTCAATGTTTTGTACACCATCGATTTGCGCGATATCCCCGCCATGACTGGAAATCCGAAACGGGTCAAATGCCGTAAGTTGGCTAGGATTTCAAAATTTTGTTCACGAGTTTTGGCAAAACCAAAACAAGGGTCCAGAACGATATCCATAGCACCTTGATTTTGAAGTTCAATTGCCTTGGAAAGCAGCGTTTCAAAAACTTCTGCACTCACATCATGGTATTCGGTGAGGGACTGCATGGTCGCAGGATTTCCGCGCAAATGACCAAGGACGTAGGGTACTTGAAGATCCAAGATTGTGGAATGCATGGCAGGATCCAAGGTTCCACCAGCAATATCATTGATCATGCAAGCACCGGCCATAATGCCGGTCCTAGCGACCTTTGCGCGGAACGTATCGATGGAGATCAACGCATCGGGAATATGCTTCAGAATACATTCAACGCCGGACTGGATGCGATCGGATTCAAGGGATGCATCCACAGGGCTGGCCCCCGGTCTTGTCGAACAAGCCCCCAAATCCAAAAGGTCTGCCCCTGCGGCCAACATGGCCCCCGCTCGTTCTGCGAGGTATGATTCGCCCTCATGAACACGACTGCCCGCATAGAAGGAGTCCTCGGTCAAATTAAGAATTCCCATGATTCGTGGTTGATCCAAGGAGATCAAGATGCCCTTGCAAACCAACGAAAGGGATGAATCCGCTATCATGGCGTAAATTTACCCCTAATCTCTGATGAAGACCCTATTGGAATTTGACGCCGTACTGGCCGAATGTAGATCCCTGTTTAAAGCAAAAACCCGCGATTACGGGACTTCATGGAGGATTTTTCGTCTTCCATCCTTGACTGATCAGCTGTACATCAAGGCCTGCAGGATTCGCAATATTGAATCGAGCGGGATTCATAAAGTAGAGGAAGGGGTGAGACCTGAATTTATTGGCCTAATCAATTACAGCATTATGGCCTTGATTCAGCTGGAAATGGGGGTGCCCGCCGGTGCTTCCTTGGATAAACCGGAGATTATGCCCTTGCACCAAGCCTTGAAACATTTTGATCGGCATACCGCCGCTAACCGTGCGTTGCTGGCGAACAAAAATCACGATTACGGCGAAGCCTGGAGAGAAATGCGACCCTCTTCGTTGACTGACATGATTATGGTCAAATTAATGAGGATCAAGCAAATTGAAGACAATGATGGACAGGCCTTGGTGAGTGAGGGGGTAGAAGGCGGTTACAGGGATATCATCAATTACGCCGTATTTGCCCTGATTCGAAACGACGGACATGTTGTTAATCTATAATTTTATACGATGAAAATGATAATCCACCTTATTAGATTCCTGACCGGAGCCTTGTTTATTTTCTCGGGACTCATCAAGGCCAACGATCCTTTGGGCTTTGGTTACAAGTTGGAAGAGTATTTCGTTGTTTTTGGCACGGAATTCATGGCTCCACTGGCTACTGGGATGGCCATTGCTATTTGTGTTCTCGAGGTTGTGTTGGGGGTAGCCTTGTGGGTGGGGTGGAAGGCTAGGGCGGTGATATGGTGGCTTTTGGCCATGATTCTGTTTTTCACCTTTTTGACTTTTTATTCGGCATGGTTCAATAAAGTGACCGATTGCGGGTGTTTTGGAGATTTTCTCACATTAACCCCATGGCAGAGCTTCTCCAAGGATGTGGTCTTGCTTGTGATGATAGGGTTATTGGCCCTCAACCGCAAAACCATACGTCCATGGGGTCCTACTTTCTTGGGGCCGTTCTTGGTGGGTTTAACCGCAATCGGCACCATGGGTTTTGCTTTTTATACCTGGAATAATTTGCCCTATTTGGATTTTAGGCCTTATGCCGTTGGGAAGAATTTGCCCGAAGGCATGGCCATCCCGAAAGGTGCCCCCGACGATGTTTACAAGGATATATGGTATTATCGCGTAGATGGTAAGGTAGGCACCTATACCACCAAACAGGCACCTTGGGAAATCACCCAAGCCAATGGCAAGAACGCGGAATATGTCAATCGCAAAACAGAACTTGTAAGTAAAGGCTACAAGCCTCCTATTCATGATTTTGTGATTAGCGATCTCAATGGGAATGCTTACACAGATGATTTTCTGCAGGCCGAACATTGCTTATTGGTGATTTCTCCCTTTCTGGACAAGGCCTCCGGGGATGCGTGGATCAAAGTGGCTGGTGCATTGGCGTGGGCCCGCAGCCGGGATGTTCGAATTGCGATTTTGACCGGCAGCGGCAAGGAAGCGATCGAGTCCTTCATGACCCAATATGATGCTTCGCAATGGCCTTTCTATCAGTGTGATGGAACGGTATTGAAGACCATGATGCGCTCCAATCCAGGGCTTATGGTCCTTCGTAAAGGTACCGTGAAGGCACTCTACCCCTCGAGAACTTTCCCGGATGCCAAGGCCTTGGCGGCATTGACCGGCTTGCAGCCTTAGGACCCGTTGCATGGCCTCTTTGGGATTTGTTTCAGTTGATAGGGTATGGGATTGAAACGCTTCGGGATTAGCTTTGGCTGGATTCGTAGATTCACCGGGTCCTGGCTTTGGCAAAGATCCTTGCATGCCCTCATGGTGTTATGGGGTTTGGCCTCGATGGTCTTTGTGTTGTTCTATGTGTTGCCTGCGGATTCAGCCCAAATGACCTTGGGTCAACGATCTGATCCCGAGACCCTCCAAGAAATTCGAGCCGAACTGGGCCTGGATTTACCTTGGGGCCAGCGTTACTTTTATTTTTTGAACGACTTATCTCCTGTATCGATTCATAAGCAGTCTGAAGCCCCCATTAGATCGTTTAGGTTGTTGCCCATAGGCCGAACCAATGCAATCTACATTAAGTTTCCCTATCTAGGTAAATCATATCAAAGTCGCCGAGATGTGGTGACTATGGTGGTCGATGCTTTTGAAGGAACCTTGGTTCTGGCTGTATCAGCCATGGCTATGGCCACCTTGATGGGAATAACGATGGGAACTTTGGCGGCCTATACGCGTTCTGGTTGGATTCGATCCCTACTACTGGGTTTTTCTATGGCAGGTGTAGCAGCGCCATCATTTTTGGTGAGTTTGTTGTTGGCTTATCTTATGGGTTATGTTTGGGGACCCTGGACGGGGCTACCCATGAGCGGCCATCTCTGGGAATTGGATCCTTGGAACGGCCCTCAACTGCAATGGAGGAACCTTCTGCTTCCTGCCTTGACGCTGGGCATTCGGCCTTTGGCGGTGGTCGTCCAGTTGACCAAAGATTCGGTAGGCGATGTTTTGCAGCAAGATTATATTCGTACTGCCCAAGCCAAAGGTTTGTCGAAGTTCCAAGTATGGAAGCGGCATGTGATGCCCAATGCTTTGAATCCTATTGTTACGGCCTTGTCGGGTTGGCTTTCGTCGCTGTTGGCAGGCGCTGTTTTTGTGGAATATGTTTTTGGTTGGAAAGGTATGGGGAAAATGACGGTCGACGCTTTAATGGTTTTTGATTTGCCTGTTGTTATGGGAGTTGTGTTATGGTCTGGATTTCTTTTTGTTCTCATTAACAATGTAGTGGATTGGCTATATACGGTATTGGATCCCAGGGTACAGCTCAACGCTTAATCATCAGAAAGCATTCTTCGGCAGGCAAATTCATGGAAGATTCTAGTGTGTATCCTAAGCCCTCTTTTGAATCCCCCAATGGGGAGGATGAATTGCGATTCAGGCCTGGGAGAATTTATTTGGTGGGCATGCCCGGAAGTGGTAAAAGCAGCTCAGGCAAGCTACTCGCTAGGCTTTTGGGGTATGCTTTTGAGGATTTGGATTCGGCAATAGAACAAACCTCAGGGATGTCGGTGAATGAGATTTTCACCCACAAGGGAGAGGATTATTTCAGGGAGTTGGAAACTAAATGTTTGGAACTTTTCCACACTCGCAGCACCTTGGTTCTTGCCACGGGTGGAGGTGCAGTAATGAACAATATGGATCGCATGCTTCAACATGGCTGGGTCCTGTGGTTGGATATACCGGTGCATGAGTTGATACGTCGTGTTTCGATGGGTGCCGAACGAAGACCTTTGTTTCGAAACCTCTCTAAAGATAAATTGGAAATGAAGTTGTGGGAGCTTTATCGCCAACGTCTATCGTTGTACGCTCTCGCTCATCGAAGGGTTGGGGATGAGCAGGCCCTGCTGGATTGGGGTCAAAGGATTTTGTTCTTGCCATCTGCTGAGTCGATTCGCTAAGTTTATTTCTGCTGAAAGGGCCGGTGTTGAACTAAATTCGTGCCGTGAATTGGTTGGATGACTTGAATCCCGCTCAGCGGGGCGCGGTGGAATGCGGTGAAGGCCCCGTGATGATTATCGCAGGGGCCGGTTCCGGCAAAACACGGGTTTTGACTTACCGGATGGCTCATTTAATTCATAAAGGGGAGGACCCTTTTCAGATTTTAGCCCTCACCTTCACCAACAAAGCGGCCGGGGAAATGAGGGAACGCATCGAGGCTTTGATTGGGCACCGAGCCAAATCCTTATGGATGGGAACCTTTCACTCGGTTTTTGCTAGAATATTACGCCGACATGCAGAATTACTGGGTTATCCCACCAACTTTACCATTTACGATGCCGACGATAGCAAATCCCTGATCAAGAACATTATTCGGGAGCTGGACTTGGACGATGCCTATTACAAGGCCTCCAACCTCTATGCTCGAATTTCTTCGGCCAAGAACTCTATGATCTTGGTGGAGGATTATTCGGGAGACCCCGCCCTCATCGCAGGGGATAAGGCGGCTGGAAGGCCTCGATTTGTAGAGGTTTATCGCACCTACGTGGAGCGTTGCCACCGATCGGGGGCTATGGATTTTGATGATTTGCTTTTGAATATTTTCAAGCTCTTGGACCAATATCCGGAGGTATTGAATTTGTATCAGGTTCAATTCAAACATGTGTTGGTGGATGAGTTTCAGGATACCAACAGGGTTCAATATCGTATTGTTCGCTTACTTTCCGCCATGCATCGTAATATTTGTTTGGTAGGCGATGATGCCCAGAGCATTTATGCATTCCGAGGCGCAGTTATTGATAATATCCTGAATGTTCACCGGGATTATCCGGAACTACAAACCTTTCGTCTAGAACAAAATTACCGATCTACGGGCAACATAGTGGGGGCTTCGGGGTCTGTCATCGCTCAAAACAACAAACAAATTCCCAAGGAATTGTGGACGCAGAATCCTGTGGGCGATTTGATTCGTTTGCTGCGTTGCGTAAGTGACAACGAAGAGGGCAGGATGATTGCGGCCGAGTTACATGCGGCCAAGCATCAATTTCGTTTGAACAATAAGGACTTCGCCATACTATACCGAACCAATGCCCAGTCGAGGGCCTTCGAAGAAGCTTTGCGTAGGCAGAATATTCCCTACAAGGTGATCGGGGGGGTGAGTTTTTACCAACGCAAGGAGATCAAAGATTTCTTGGCCTATCTGCGACTTGTGGTGAATCATGCAGACGAGGAAGCTTTGCGAAGAGTTATCAATTACCCTGCGAGGGGTATAGGTCGGACTTCGATGGACAAATGGATTTTGGAAGCCGATCACGAGGGTTTAACCCTATGGCATATGCTGGTCGCGATGGAGCAGGGTCATCCATTGGGAAAGGGCTTAGGATCCGCTGGCCGCAAAATGTCGGATTTTGCTAGAGCCGTACAGGTTTGGGCAGTGGCCGCGCTACGCGACAACGCGATTGCCCTTGCAAGACAAGTTTGGAAGCAATCGGGCTTGCATACCGAGCTTCAAAGCGATACCACCGTCGAAGGGGTGAATCGTTTGCAGAATGTGGAGGAATTGCTTAACGCCATTGAGGAATTTTGCGAATCGGACGAGGCCGTTACGGATGCCGTAACTGGAGAAGATGATCGCAGTATTGGAGCTTTTCTGCAACATATCGCCTTGTTGACTTCTGCTGACGAAAACACGGAGGAGGCGGATCGGGATTATGTAAGCATGATGACAGTACATCAGGCCAAAGGCTTGGAGTTCGAGCATGTCTTCGTGGTGGGCTTGGAGGAAGATTTGTTTCCATCGGCCATGGCGCGCGATAGCCGTTCCGATTTGGAAGAGGAAAGGAGACTTTTTTATGTGGCGATTACAAGGGCCCGAAGAAGGTTGTGTCTCAGTTTTGCATTGACCAGATTTCGATTTGGCTCTTTGTGTTATGGGGAGCCTAGCCGTTTCCTTTTTGAGATGGACTCTAAGTTTCTGGAGCAGCCTTCCTTGCTTCGAACGGGTTCGCCAAATACAGGGAACTTTTACCCCCCATCCATGGCCCGATTAAAACCCATGCAAAGCTCGGGGCCATCACGATTTCCGCCCCCCGCTTTGGTCGGTAATGCATCGGCCAAGAAGGCTCCCGAAACCAATGGGCCGGGGGATGACCCTGCCACATTCAACGTAGGAGACCGGGTGGAGCATTTTCGCTTTGGAGCAGGCCGCATCGAGGTCCTGGAGGGTCGTTTTCCCGACACCAAGGCGACTATTATCTTTGAGCGCCATGGAACCAAGCAAATTCTACTCAAATTTGCCCGCCTCACCAAAATCCTTGGCTAATCCTCCGCAAGTTCATTTGTCCCAAATCCCTAGTTTTATGGAGTACAATACCGTCCGACCCCCGCTTCGCGTTCCCGAATATGGTAGGGGAATTCATTCCATGGCCGAACATTTACGGACCATAGAAGACAAGGCAGAACGCAACAAAGCGGCCCAAACCCTGATTGAGGTGATGCAACAGCTGCACGGTGGGTCCAAGGAAGGATCGGACTACCAGCAGAAACTGTGGGATCATCTCTTTGAGATGGCAGGCAAGGATGTGGAAATTGAATCGCCTTTTCCTAGGCCTGAGCATAGCCTTGTGTTCAATCCCGATGCGAGACTTCCATATCCCAAACGCAATATCAAGATAAGGCATTATGGACAATTTGTTGAAACAATGATTGCCACTGCAGTTGCTCTTGAGGAAGGTGAAGAACGCAAAGCCTTCTGTGAAGCCATTGCAAATTTCATGAAAATGAGTTATCGTAATTGGAACAAGGTAATGCTCAACGATGAGGTGGTTTTTGCGGATCTTCGTAAATTATCAGGAGATCAAATTCAATTAAGTACCGAGGATACCGTATTGGAAACCAAATTCGCTCCATTGCCCTCTAACAACGAATTTAGTCGAGGGAAGAAACCTTTCAAGAAAAAACCTTTTTTCAAAAAGAAATTCAGACCCTCATGAACCCTACGACACGCGATACCTTGGTGGTGGAAGGTGGGCATCCTCTTGCAGGGTGCATAACACCACAAGGCGCCAAGAACGAGGCCCTTCAGGTCCTTGCGGCTGTTCTGCTCACGGAGGAGACGGTGACTATGCATCGATTGCCGGATATTTTGGATGTTAGGCATTTGATTGATCTGCTCAAAGGACTGGGGGTCAAGGTGGACAATTTGGGCAAGGGATCCATGCGCTTCACCGCCGAAAAACTGGATACAGCTTTTTTTGAGGGCGAGTCTTTCAAGCAAGGGGGTGCTGGTTTGAGAGGTTCCATCATGCTCTTGGGTCCTTTGCTTGCTAGGCAAGGATGGGCTATGGCACCACGACCTGGTGGTGACAAAATTGGGCGTCGTCGATTAGACACTCACTTCATGGGCTTGCAGGCCTTGGGAGCAAAACTGGTCCCCACCGAGGAGGGCGGTATGTATCGGGTAGAGGCCAAGGAATTGAGGGGTACCCATATTTTGTTAGACGAGGCCTCGGTCACGGGAACCGCGAATGTGGTGATGGCCGCCGCCTTGGCCAAAGGGGTTACAACGATATACAATGCGGCTTGTGAGCCCTATATTCAGCAGCTTTGTAGGCTAATTAATGCCATGGGTGGCCGTATTGATCCTGATTCGATTGGGTCGAATTTGCTCCGCATTGAAGGGGTAGATCGACTTCATGGTGCAGAGCATAGGCTATTGCCGGATATGATCGAGGTAGGTAGTTTCATGGGATTGGCGGCCATGACTCGCTCCTCCTTGCGCATCCAAGATGCTGCCCCTGCCGAGTTAGGGATCATCCCCGAGGTTTTCCGTCGCATGGGCTTGCAGGTTGATGTTCAAGGGGAAGACTTGTGGATCCCTCAACAAGATCATTATACCATTGATCATTTCATGGATGGCTCCATCCTCACAGTCTCCGATGCTCCTTGGCCAGGATTTACCCCGGATCTGTTGAGCGTGGTTCTGGTGATGGCAACGCAGGCCAAAGGCTCGGTATTGATTCATCAGAAAATGTTTGAAAGCCGCTTGTTCTTTGTCGATAAGCTGATTGATATGGGAGCGCAAATTATCTTGTGCGACCCGCACAGGGCCACCGTTATTGGCCTTGATCATGTTCATCCTTTGAGTGGCATACGTATGACCTCGCCGGACATCCGGGCCGGTGTTGCTTTGCTGATTGCTGCTTTGTCTGCCCAGGGTACAAGCTATATAGACAATGCTTTCCAAATAGACCGTGGCTACGAGCATATTGTGGATCGGTTGAGTGCATTGGGGGCTAGTCTGCATCGGATTTGATCCTGTATTGTATTTGATTTTGGGCCAAGGTTGGCCTATCTTCGCGACCGAAAATTAATTATGGCGAACAACCTTACCTTCACGATGATCAAGCCCGATGCAATGGCAGACGGGTACATGGGCAAAATTATTGCTCAAATCCAAGCCGCAGGCTTTGCTTTCAATGCCTTGAAAATGACGAGGCTGAGCAAGGCGCAGGCCGAGGCTTTCTACGTCATTCACGCCGCGAGACCATTTTATGGAGAATTGGTGGATTTTATGTCCTCGGGGCCCATCTTGGCCGCCGTCCTAGAGAAAGAGAATGCCGTCGCTGAATTCCGTACTTTGATTGGTGCGACCAATCCTGCGGAAGCGGCCGAAGGCACCGTACGTAAACTCTATGCCCGTAACATTGGCGAAAACGCCATTCACGGAAGCGACAGTGATGAGAATGCAGCCATCGAAGCAGCTTTCTTCTTCTCAGGACTCGAAAGAGCCTGATAGCAAACCCACTGTGGTGATTGTTGGTGCCGGTTTGGCGGGCACCGTCTTGGGTCGAACCCTGGAGAGACAAGGCAGTTCCATTCAAATTTGGGACCAGCCCAACCTTGGTTCGGCAAGCCAGGTTGCTGCTGGCATTTGGTGTCCAATCAATTTCCACCGTTTAATTCCAGGTTGGAGGGCCGATGAGGCCATTCCTTGTATGTTGGCCTTTTTTGCGGAGGAGGAGCGTCACTTTGGTATGCAATTCATGCATAGTGTTCCCTATTGGAAGCCGCTCCTCGAAGACGAGCAAGTTGCGCATTGGCGTCGCAAAATGGAAGAATTACCCGAATGGCTGGACTTGAGAGAGGGAGATCAGGATGCCCTTGACTTGAAACGGATTTGCCATCATTGGGGCGTGAAGGCGTGGGGAGTCGTGAGGGCGTCAGGTTGGTTAAATATAGAGCAATACCTGCAAGCATGCCGCGCAGATTGGGTCCGTAAAGGCTACATACACGAAGGGCCTTACAAGGAATCCATGGCGAATGAAATCCTTGGAATTAGCCATTCTACCATGCTTGTCGATGCTCGTGGGTATTTTGCGTGGCAAGAACGGCAAGTGGGTCAAGAATCTGCGGTCGGCCAAGAGGGGGTCTTTCCCAAAAGATCAGTGGCCGCCATGCGCCCTGCCCAGGGAGAGCTTGTGGAATTTGACTTGGAAGGTTGGCCCCAGGATGTTTTGCTTAAGAAGGAATTGTTTATTCAGCCGTTGGGCGGGCAACGCTTTAGAGCAGGGGCCACATTTGAGTGGAGCCGATTGTCACCTATTCCTACCGAGGAAGGTAGGGCACGTTTGAATGCCGACTTGCAGAAAATGTTAGGACCATGGTGGTCCAAGGTCAAGAATTTGTATTACAAAGCCGGTATTCGCCCTTCTTCCCATGACCGTAGACCTTACGTAGGCGCAGATCCTACAAGGATTAATCATTTTGTTTTCAATGGTTTCGGGGCCAAAGGCGTGCTCCTCGCCCCCTTGATGGCGGAAGAATTGACTGCTTTAATGATCCATCATCAATCCCTGCATCCAGAGGCTGCCCTTGGCTAAGGCTAGCCCGCCATCTACTAAATGTTACGGATTGAGTAAATCGTTCAGGGCAGGATCCAAATCTGGATATCGAAAGGTAAATCCTGTATCCATTATTTTCTGCGAGGAGGCTTTGACACCTTGCAAGAGGAGATCGGATCTTTCGCCCATGATCCACCGAAGGGGCCAGGCGGGTACGGCCAGCCACAGTGGGCGATGAACGGCATCGGCCAGCCTGCGCATAAAATCAAGGTGGCGGCGGGGCAAAGGAGCAACAGCATTGTAAATCCCTGGCGACCAATTGGGCGCGAACAAGGCATGGGCAATCAGGAGTACCATATCCTCTTCGTGAATCCAGGACATCCATTGACGACCACTCCCGATGGAGGCGCCGAGCCCGAGGCGGGTCACAGGTAAGAGAGGTCCAAGCAGGCCACCACGGGCGGAGAGCACCAACCCAATGCGCAGGGTCGTTAGCGGAGCAATGACGTTTAGGGGTTGGGTGCTTTGTTCCCAAGCCTGAGTGAGCTCCGCGAGGAAGCCTTGGCCTTGGGGGGCTGATTCGAGGGCTAATTCTTCCCCGGATTGATAATAACCAATTGCGGAAGCGGTTACAATGCGTTGAATGCATCCTTGAGGAGCTTCTGCCAGGATTTGTTTCAAGAAAATTGCGCTGATGGTGCGGCTCTCCAATAATTCTTTTCGACGTTTGCCCGTCCATGCCCGGTCGGCGATCCCTGCACCCGCCAGGTTCACCGCATGGGTGACACCCGCCAATGCCGCCCTATCCACCTGGCCCAAGGGGGGATTCCACACCCAATGCGTGACCAATCCCGGGTTCTGTCCCTGATCCACTTGCGCTGGGGGCTCTTTGGGACCCTGACCGTGGTCGCTCTTTAACGTGCGGCCCAGAATCCTGGCCTCGCAGCCCATACCGGCAAGTTTGCTGGCAAGGGCCGTTCCGATTAAGCCGCTACCCCCCGTTATAAGGATTACAGGGCGATTTTGACCTATATTATCTATTTTATGTTGCATATGCAATATTTTTATTCGTTGGAAAAGCTAATTTTGCTGAGAAATCACCATCAAAGTTCCCTATTTCAAAATCCATGCATCAATTTTCGTTTTTGACCGCCTCCGATGCCGTGGCCATCGAAGCATTGTACCAAGAATACAACAACGATCCCGCCTCGGTGGATTTGCAATGGGCCAGGTTTTTTGAGGGATTTGATTTTGCGGCAACCGACGCTAGATCCAAGGGCGGGGATGCAAGGGATGTACAGGTGGCCCTTTTAATGGAAGCTTATCGTAGCCGTGCCCATCTAGTTTCACAGACCAACCCCATCCGTCCCCGCAAAGACCGGAATCCGGGTTTGGCCCTTGATAATTTTGGTTTAACGGATGCTGATTTGGACCAAGGATTTGCGGTGACAGGTGGTGTTGCATTGCGCGAATCTCTTTCGCGTTTGCAGCGGATTTATTGCGGTAGCATTGGCATCGAATTTCAGCATATTCGTGAGAAAGAAATCCGGGATTGGTGCAAGGATTATTTTGAACAACGCCCTGAGGATTACGGGTTTGATTTGGAAAAGAAAAAGCGAATTTTGGGTAAACTCAATGAGGCGGTAGTCTTTGAGAATTTTTTGCATAAGAAATTTGTAGGCCAGAAGCGCTTTTCGCTTGAAGGAGGAGAAAATACCATCCCCGCGCTGGATGCCATCCTTCGTCGTGGAGGTGAATTGGGTGTGGAGGCCGTGGCCATCGGTATGGCTCACCGTGGGCGCCTTAATGTACTGGCCAATATACTTGGAAAAACGTACGAATATATATTCAACGAATTTGAAGGCATCAAAGACCCTGATCTTAGTTTCGGGGATGGAGATGTCAAATATCATTTAGGCTTTGCATCCCAATTCGCTTGGGCAGATGGCCACGAATTGCATCTTGATTTGGTACCCAATCCATCGCATTTGGAGGCTGTGGATCCGGTCTTGGAGGGCTTTGTCCGCGCCAAGTGCGATATGTTGTATAACAAAGACTATTGTAAGATTTTGCCAGTCTTGATTCATGGCGATGCGGCTTTGGCGGGTCAAGGAGTCACTTCGGAAGTCGCCCAAATGTCCGGACTCAAAGGCTACCTTACAGGGGGGACCCTTCATTTTGTGATCAATAACCAAATCGGATTCACTACGGATTTTGACGACGCCCGCACCTCGGATTATTGTACATCGGTCGCTTTGGGCTTGGGTTGCCCTGTACTCCACGTCAACGGTGATGATGCGGAGGCTGTGGTTTTTACGGTGGAGATGGCTGTCGCTTTCCGGCAGAAATTTGGCCGGGATGTCTATGTGGATATGCTTTGTTACAGAAGGCATGGGCACAACGAATCCGATGAACCCAAATTCACTCAACCCACCCTATACGGACTGATCGAGAATCATCCCGACCCTCGCAGAGTTTATAGCAGCAGGTTGGAGCTCAGTGGTCAAGTAACAGCCGACTTAGCGGTCGAAATGGAAGAGAAATTCAAGGCCTTGCTGCAAGACCGCCTCAACAAAGTCAAACAGAACGAGGTCCAATACACGCTCCAACCTTTGGAAAAGGAATGGCAGGTGATGCGCAAATCCTCTTACGAAGATTTCAACTCTTCGCCGAATACGGCCGTCTCCCAGGAAAGCCTCGCCAAGGCGATCAAGGCATTGACCACGGTACCCGATGATTTCCAGGTTCTGCGCAAAATGGATAAGTTAATGAAAGAGCGCCAAAGCGCTTTTGAGCAGGGGAAAATCAATTGGGCCCTTGCAGAATTGTTAGCTTACGGTTCCTTGTTGCTGGAGGGTAGAAAGGTTCGGATATCCGGTCAGGATGTGGTGAGGGGGACTTTCTCGCATCGTCATGCGGCTGCCAGGGATGAACGTAATAACGAATTGCATGTTTTTTTGAACCATATAGCCTCGGGGGAGCAAGGTGCCTTTTCTATCTACAATTCCTTGCTTTCGGAATATGCGGTACTGGGCTTTGAATACGGATACTCCATGGCCTCTCCCAATGCCTTGGTGGTATGGGAGGCTCAGTTTGGTGATTTTTCGAACGGAGCTCAAACCATCATCGATCAATTCTTGAGCAGCGGCGAATCTAAATGGCGGCGAATGAGCGGTTTGGTTCTGCTCCTACCCCACGGTTACGAAGGTCAGGGCCCGGAACATTCCAGTGCCAGGCCGGAGCGTTTCCTGCAATTAGCGGCTGAGATGAACATGGTGGTGGCCAATTGCACCAGTCCAGCAAATTTCTTTCATTTGTTGCGACGACAACAAGCTTGGGCTTTCCGTAAACCTTTGGTCGTGATGACCCCCAAGGCCTTGCTTCGTCATCCTGCTTGTGTTTCATCCTTGAATGAGCTAACCCAAGGAGGGTTTCAAGAAATCATTGACGATCTTCATGCCGATCCACGCAAAATTCGTCGCGTCTTGTTCTGCACCGGCAAAATTTACTATGATTTGTTAGCATATTCCCAAGAAAACCAGCGCAAAGATGTAGCCATCGTTCGTTTTGAACAATTGTACCCTATGCCGGAGCCTCAGTTGGACGCTGTGTATCTACGTTATCCCAAAGCTGAATTTTATTGGGTACAAGAGGAGCCCAAGAACATGGGTGCATGGACCTACATGCTTCGTTTCGAGCAAAATCGCTCCCTCAAATTAATTTCGCGGAAGTCCAGTGCCTCACCGGCCACGGGTTACGCCAAGATCCACGAACGTGAGCAGCAAGGCCTTGTTCAGCAGGCCTTTACTTTGTAAGTGTTGCAACAAAATTCCGTGAATTCCTAACAATTGATTATCCAATCCAATGATTAGAAAATTGAATTTATATGGCACAAATTGAGGTGATTATTCCGGTGGTGGGTGAATCCATATCGGAAGTGGTGATCGGTCGCTGGTTCAAGAAAGACGGTGACAGCGTTCAAATGGACGAAATGTTATGCGAATTGGAAACCGATAAGGCCACCATGGAATTGAATGCCGAGCAGGCAGG
>SXGQ01130238.1_pt1 | contig 35536 bp, 28 predicted proteins | sample 3178371 | NCBI WGS metagenome assembly SXGQ01 (sample SAMN11356859, study PRJNA531348) | freshwater metagenome | isolation source: freshwater sample F1-20 | place: China: Fuxian Lake, Yuxi | collected 2017-12-25 | reverse complement strand
TTTGGTGTGCTCGCAGACCTGGCGGCAATCGGTGTCGACATTGTGACCATTGGTCAATATCTGCGACCAACTACTAATCATCTTCCTGTATCTCGATGGGTGGAGCCGGCCATGTTCGACACATACAAGGCAGTCGGAGAGTCTTTGGGGATTGGTCACGTGGAATCAAGCCCGTTGACTCGTTCGAGTTATCACGCAAAGGAATCGGCTGCGCATGCCGTACCTGTCAAGATTGGTGCACGATGAAATCACTAACGCCTGAATCCACTTTCCGGACACGCCTCGATCGTGCGCGTGCAGAAATGGCTCGCACTGGAGTTGACGCTCTCATCTTGTCGTTGGGCCATGACCTGCCGTATCTGACCGGTTATCTTGCAATGCCGCTCGAACGATTGACAGTATTGGTCGTTCCGCGTGATGGTGAAGCGTCGTTGATTATTCCGCGTCTTGAAGCACCACGCGTGACCGAGATGCCTACAGTGTTCTCGATCGCACCTTGGAACGAAACAGATGATCCAGTTGCATTGGCACACAAGTTATTGGGTGCAGCACGCACTATTGCTGTGGGTGATCAGATGTGGTCACGATTCCTTGTTGATCTGCTAGCTCTGCGCCCGTCTTCAACCTATGTGCGGTCTGTTGTTGTGATGGAAGCATTGCGCTCTCGTAAGGACGTTGATGAAATCGCAGCCTTGGTAGCCGCTGGTGCTGCTGCCGACAGAGTTGCTGCTCAGTTACAAGCAGGGGACATAGCACTTGTTGGTCGCACGGAAGCAGAAGTATCGGCAGATATCTCGGCGCGATTGATTGCTGAAGGTCATCAGAAAGTGAACTTTGCAATCGTTGCTGCAGGAGAGAATGCAGCGAGTCCGCATCATGATGCAGGTGACCGAGTGATTCGATTTGGCGAGATTGTGTTGTGCGACTTTGGTGGATCGATGAATGGTTACTGCAGTGACATCACCCGATGTGTCCACTTGGGTGAAGTCCCAACAGACATCGCAGATGCGTACGCAGTGTTATTCGAAGCACAAGCTGCCGGAGTTGCTGCAGGCACGGTAGGCACAATGTGTGAAGGCGTTGATGCCGCTTCTCGTGCCGTTATAGATGCAGCAGGGTATGGCGAGTGGTTTGTGCACCGCACTGGCCACGGCATTGGTATGGAAGCACACGAAGACCCATACATGGTGAAAGGCAATAGCACGCCAATTGCTGCAGGGCACGCGTACAGCGTGGAGCCAGGCATTTACATTCCAGGCAAGTGGGGCATGCGCTTAGAAGACATCGTGGTGGCCACAGAAAATGGTCCACAGCCCGTGAACCACACCAATCATCATCTTGTTGTTCTTGATCGTTAGACAAAGCCCGCAATGATCAAACTCGACGCAGCAACAGTTCTTCTTCAATGGGCCACGGGTGGTCTGTTGTTCTTGTGGTTCACTACTCGCAAGCACGAAATGAGTGCTGGATACAGCTGGCTTATTCGCGCAACGTTCTTGGTGCTTGCCGCGGGCGCAGCAGCAGCGGGAATAGCCACCGATTTTCTCCCTGTGCGAGATGTCAGTGCCATTGCGGTCGCAGTGGTGTCGCTTGTAACAATCCGACGTAAGAACGTGCACCTAGATCTTGTAGCGCCAGTGATTGGTTTCATTGGTCTGATTGCGGCTGCTATTCACGCCACAGATGGCGCAAGCAATGTCACTGTCAACCTGTTGCGCGTCATTGTGGGCACAGTCTTTTTGGGTGCAGTGAGTGATGCCATGCTTCTTGGTCATTGGTATCTGGTGCAGCCAGGTCTTCCACGTTCCATCTTGAGTGAATTAGTAACGGCACTGCGCTGGGTACTGCCCCTTGAAGTCGCAGTCATGTTGTTGCCAACAGGAATGTTCAGTGTGTTGTCTGGCGCTATAGACGATGGTTGGAATGGAACACTCGGCTGGTTCTGGGTTGCGTGCGCCGTAACCACGGCAGTACTGATTGAAGTCACGCGAGCTGCGTTGCGTGAGCGCAGTTATTCGGCTGTAATGGCCGCCACAGGCCTTTTGTACTTGGCGATCCTCACTGCTTTTGGCACCGACCTCGTGTCGCGCGCAGTCTTGGCCTAGTTTGTCGAAGTGGAAACTTTCGAACGCACCATCTATAACGCAGAGCACGAACAATTTCGAGCAGCATTTCGCCAATGGCTCGACAAAGAAATTGTGCCTAACCATGAAAAGTGGGAAGCCGATCAGATCGTGCCACGTGACATTTGGTTACAGGCAGGGTCATTGGGTTTCTTGGGTTACCACGTGCCAGAGCAATACGGCGGCGGCGGAGTAGATGACTACAAATTCGGCGCCATCATGCAAGAAGAAGTGTCGGAGACTGGCGTCATCGGTAGTGCAAATGGAATGACATTGCATAACGACATCGTGTTGCCGTATTACCTGGGTCTTGCAACTGATGATCAAAAACAGCGGTGGTTGCCAAAGATGGTGCGTGGTGAACTGATCGGTGCTCTTGCCATCACTGAACCAAATACCGGAAGCGATGTGGCAAACGTGCGCACATCTGCGGTACAGCGTGGTGATGCATGGATTGTGAACGGTTCGAAGACATTTATTACAAACGGAATCAATAGTGATCTCGTAATTACAACAGTGCGTACTAATGATCAGCCGGGTCATCGTGGTTTGTCGCTCTTGGTATTAGAGCGAGGTATGAAAGGTTTTGAACGTGGTCGCAACTTGAATAAGTTGGGAATGCACGCGCAAGACACGGCTGAGTTGTCTTTTATAGATGTAGAGGTGCCCGCAGAAAACATGTTGGGTGTTGAAGGACAAGGTTTTGTGTATCTCATGCAGAATCTTGCTCAGGAACGTCTTGGTATGGCAGTGGGTGGCGTCAAGGTTGCGTCTGCAGCCCTGAACTGGACGCTTGATTACACGCGTGAGCGGAAAGCCTTCGGACAATCCATCTCAAACTTTCAGAATTCAAAATTTGTTTTGGCAGAGCTTGCAACTGAAGTGCAAATTGCTCAGGTGTATGTAGACCGTTGTATTGAATTGCATTGTGAAGGAAAGTTGTCTGCAGAACAATCTGCTGCCGCAAAGTATTGGGTCACAGAGTTGCAAAATAAAGTTGTAGACAAGTGCCTGCAACTACACGGTGGTTATGGATACATGTTGGAATACCCAATTGCTCGTGCATGGGCCGACAGCAGAATCCAAACGATTTACGGTGGAACCACTGAGATTATGAAAGAAATTGTGGGACGCAGTCTCACAAAATAATCTTGCGGCTTTATTGCCGAATCAGATTGGAGCAGCTGGCGCTGTCAATGGCCATGGGCGCTCACGTTCAAGAACATGAGCTAATTCCAGCAACACTTGCTCGCTGAAATGCGGCCCGATTATCTGCAGGCCAACTGGTAATCCATCAACAGTTCCAGCTGGCACTGATATGCCGGGATTTCCGTGAAGGTTGCATGGGAATGTAAGCAAACCATTGTTGCCGGCACCAGCTTTGATGCCTCCGAATGTATTGGGAAGAGGACCTTCCGCAATGAATGCAACGTCGGGGTTTGAGGCGGTGATGACAAGGTCGACTTGCTGGAAGATTTCTGCCATGCGCATGTTGAGAGCCGTGCGACGAGCTTCAATTTTTGCTCGTTCTGATGCGTTGTATCGACCTTCCGTCAATTGCAGGCCCATACGCATTTCTGGTGTGAGGTCATCTGCGCATGCTGGCCACATGTCGCCAAGTGCAGAAACAATCTCGATCATGCCGCTAATGCTCCATGCTGCGCCCATGCGCGGCAATTCTGTGTTGACGCCGTCGACGCGACGCAGTTTGGCTGATGTCACAAGATGATCTGCTGCTTCTAACAACACGTTCCACATTGCAGGCGAAACAACTGCTCCACCCCAATCAGGAACAATGGCAACTCTGAGGCCAGCAACTGGAGTACTGCCCAAACCTGATTCCCATCCTGAGACTTTTGGAAGGCTCAGGGGATCTGTTGTGTCGTGGCCATTGCAGATGTCGAACCAACGTGCGGTGTCGCGCACACTACGTGTCATGCCGCCAATGGTGACAGTGAGGTTGCCGTATTCGGCGTGTGGTCCACGAGGAATACGACCGTATGTGGACTTCAATCCGACGAGGCCGTTGAAACCGGCAGGTATACGAATGGAGCCGCCACCGTCACCGCCCGTACCCAATGCAAAGAGGCCACCAGCAACGCCGGCTGCACCGCCGCCAGATGATCCACCTGGTGTGCGTTCGAGATTCCATGGATTACGCGTGACACCGTTGAGAACTGTGCGTGTGACGTTGACGCCACCAAATTCACTTGCGGTGGTGAGACCAAAATGAGTTGCGCCACCACGTTCGATGAGACGTGTCACCATGGTGCTGGTGTAGGTGGCTTTGCGATCTGCAAACGGAACAGAAGCCTCTGTTGCAGGCCAGCCCGTGACATTGTCGAGTTCTTTCACGCCCATAGGGATGCCGCCGAATGGCAATGAAATATTCGCACGAGAAGCGCGTTCAAGCGCGCCTTCCTCGTCAACAAATGAAACAGCGTTGAGTTTGCTGTTCTTCACCGCTTCGAGCGTTGCCTGCATTTCTTCGCGTGGGGACCGGCGACCGGCCCTAAATTCTTCAACCAGAGAGCACGCATCGCCAAGCCAGGGTGTATTTGTCATACGTCGAACTTAGTCCAGGCAAAAGTCTCGACCCCTATGGAAAATTTGGCGCGAACTAGGGTGGGAGAGCCCATGGACATTCGCGCTTTTCTCGGTCTCCAGCAGACTCATAATCCTTTTCGATGGTTTCTTCCCGTCGATTTGCGTTTGTGTACCGGTGGCAACTTTTTGTACGGCGGCAGCGCCTTGGGCGCGGCAATTTCTGCCCTTGAAGGCACAACTGGGCGAAATGTCATTTGGACCACTGCGCAATATCTGAGCTACGCGCGTCCAGGCGAAGTGATGGACATCGATGTGTATGTACCGGTCGCGGGTAATGCCATTACACAAGCGCGCGTGATTGGTCATGTTGGAGAGCGAGAAATCATCACGGTAAATGCTGCGCTCGGCGACAGAGATTTTGAACACGAGGGTCAGTTCGTAACGGCACCCGAAGCTGGTCGGCCCGGCGAATACAAGAATTGGCGTCATCGCCGTATTTCTGAAGGCACGATTCATGACTTCATGGAAGAACGTGTAGTGAAAGCGCGCTCCGAAGAACAACTCGACGGCACTCCAGGCGACGGCCAAACAGTGATGTGGGCCCGACTGCCACAAGTGATTGATGGCGTCGATGCTGCAACTCTTGGTGTGCTCGGAGATTTTGTACCCCGAGGTGTGGGGCAAGCATTGGGAATCCGTGGTGGCGGCAACTCGCTTGACAACACACTGCGGGTGATGAACTTGGTGCCGACAACGTGGGTGTTGCTCGATATACGAGTACAAGGAGTGGCGCGTGGCTTTGGCCACGGGCTGGTACATATGTTTGCGGAAGATGGAACCCTGATGGCAACGGCCAGTCAGAGTTGCATCGTTCGCATGTGGAAAGGTGATTAATCATGAATGCCTACGGAGCAAAAGGTCAACACGGATTGCCAGTGCGCCCAGGAATGACAGTGCCACTTCCCGGTCACTTGCATACACACAAAGACAAGTTGGCAGAGCTTGCAGATATGGGGTACACCGACATCTGGTCTGCAGAGGCTGATGGTGCCGATGCATTCACGCCGTTGGCATTAGCTGCCGCATGGGAGCCACGCTTGCGATTGGGAACTGCAATTGTTCCCGCGTACACGCGTAGTCCTGCTTGTTTTGCACAATCTGTGGCAACGCTTGCAGACGCTGCACCTGGCAGATTCGCAATAGGTATCGGTTCGTCAAGCAATGTGATCGTGCAACGGTGGAACGGCATTCCATTTGAAGAGCCTTACAAGAAGGTTCGAGATGTGGTTCGGTTCCTAAATGACGCTCTGACAGGAGAGAAAGTCACCAAGCAGTACGACACATTCAACATTGATGGTTTCCGTCTTGGGATTCGCCCCGAAGCAAAGCCACAGATTCTGGTTGCAGCCTTGCGCGAAGGAATGTTGCGTCTTGCGGCGCGCGATGCTGATGGCGCAATTATCAACTGGCTGAGTGCAGAAGATGTCACTCGTGTTGCAGAAGTAGTGCGCTCGGCCGCCGAAGGAAATCCGAAGGAAATTGTTGCACGTATCTTTGTGTGTCCCTCTGAAAACAAAGATGTTGTTCGTGCAGCCGCACGTTTTGCTATCGCGGCGTATCTGAATGTGCCGGTGTATGCAGATTTCCATGCATGGCTGGGTCGTAACGATGAACTACAGGGAATGTGGAGCAACTGGAAAGCAGGGGATCGCAAGGCTGCTCTTGCTGCAATCCCCGACGAGGTTGTTGACGCATTGATCGTGCATGGCTCTCCTGAATACTGTCGCGATCGCATTCGTCAATACTTCGACAATGGCGTCACCACTTCAACTCTGGCGATGATGCCTTTCGACCCAGAACTGAACTACTGGGATGCTGTGAAATCACTCTCACCTGCAGCGCACAAATAGTCCATGACCGAAGAAACGAAGGGTGTGACACGAGAGGGATGGCTCCTTCTTATTGCGACTCTTCGTTTGCAGGTACGTGGCCTCAGTATGGGTGCTGGCGTTGGCTTAGCGTGGACATTGGGAAAGGTGGCTGTTCCGCAACTCACCCGACTAGCAATTGACAAAGGGATTGAAAAAGACGGTTCTCTCATTTTCTGGACCATGTTGATTCTTGCTGCGGCAACAGTTGCTGGATTCTTTGCGGCGTGTAGGCGTTACTTTGCATTTCGTGAATCACGTTTAACCGAGTCCTATTTGCGCGAGCGGTTGTTTGCGCAGATTCAAGGGTTGCACGTTGGCTTCCACGACAAAGCTCAAACGGGTCAACTCATGAGTCGTTCGTCGAGTGACCTGCAACAAGTACAAGGGTTTGTTGTCAACATTCCGATTTTCGTGTCTCAGATCACCATGGTTCTCGGTGTCGTCGTCATCTTGTTCTTCTCCGATCCAATTCTTGCTGCGGTGTCATTGGCTCCATTGCCATTCATCAACGTGTCGGCTCGGCGTTTCTCCAACAAGATTCACCCCGCTGTGTTGGCGGTGCAACAAGAGCAGGCTCAATTAGCCAATGTGGTGGAAGAAACGGTGTCTGGCGTACGTGTAATTAAGGGCTTTGGTGCAGAAGGGGTGCAGCTGGCCAAGTTGCAGACTGAGGCCGATGACATTCGTCGCGAATCAATGAAGGCGGCTTATATTCGCAGTCGCTTCTTACCCGCTATTGACTTGCTTCCGTCACTTGGGCTTGTAGCAGTACTTGGCCTCGGTGGGCATCGAGTGATTACTGGCGACATGACACTTGGTGGGTTAGTTGCATTCAACACGTACCTCACGATGCTTATTTGGCCGATGCGCAACATTGGTATGACGATTGCCTTTGGTCAACGTGCGGCGTCTGCGTTATTGCGTGTCAATGAGATTTTGTCGGAAGAACCAGCCATCAAAGATCCGGTGAAGCCAAGGCAATTGCCAAAGGCGGGGCTTGCTCAACCCACTGGTGCGTTGCGATTCAACAATGTTCGCTTCGGATACGACATTGGTCATACAGATGTTCGCGTACTTGAAGGATTGACGTTAGAAGTACAGCCCGGCGAGTCCGTAGCGATTGTTGGTGCAACTGGTTCGGGTAAATCCACGATTACGCGTTTGCTTCTCCGTTTTTATGACCCACAAACTGGAAGCATCGAACTTGATGGCATCGATCTGCGCGAACTGCGACTATCCGAGTTGCGCCGTTCAGTTGGTGTGGTATTCGAAGACACGCTCTTGTTTCACGACACGGTGTCGTCAAATATTGCATTTGCTAAGCCAGGGATTGACTCTGACGTTGTGGTGAGGGCTGCAAAATTAGCTGGTGCGCATGAGTTCATCATGCAGTTACCTGAAAAGTACGACACTGTGTTGGGTGAACGAGGATTCTCATTGTCTGGTGGCCAACGTCAACGTATTGCGATTGCGCGAGCCATTGTGGCCGACCCGCGAGTGCTTGTGCTCGACGATGCAACTTCTGCTGTAGACCCCACGAAAGAACACGAGATTCGTGATGCCCTTGCCACAGTGATGCGCGGACGTACAACATTGGTGATTGCACATCGACCCGCAACCATCGAGTTGGCCGACAGGGCGGTGTTGCTTGACGAAGGCGTGATTGCCGCGTCTGGAAGTCACCATGAGTTATTAGAAACAAATGAGAAGTACCGCGAAGTACTTGCCGCAATGGCAACGCCAAAGGTGGTGGAGTAGTCATGTATCCGATGGACGCAGTTGGAGGCAAAGATAAACTAAACAGATCACAAACTCGTGTGGTGTTGATGCGTTCCATTCGTATGGCAGGCGAGTTTCGGCGCCAAGCATTATGGGCAATGATTCTGGTAACTGTTTCCACTCTTTGCACGTTGGCTGGTCCTGTTTTGGTGCGTCACGGCATCGATGCAGGCATCAAAGCCAAAGATGAGCGAGTTTTGAATTTCACTGTTGTGGCGTATTTAGTTGTAACCACTCTCGCCTATGTGGTGGGCCGTGCTCAGTATGTGTCTTTGAACTCTGCGGGTGAAGGCTTTTTGCGCATCTTGCGCGTGAAGGTATTTGCTCAGTTGCAGCGGCAGTCCATGGCCTTTTTCGATCGTGAAAAGGCTGGCGTATTAGTAGCGCGCATGACAGCAGACATTGAATCAATGGCTGAATTGGTGCAGTGGGGTCTCATGCAGTTCTTGTCTGCATTTTTGCTGCTATTCCTGGCATTCTTCTTGTTGTTGAGCCTGTCGTGGCAACTGACGTTGATCACGTTGATTGTGTTCCCATTTCTCATTGCAGCGTCTGTGAAGTTTCAGCGAGAGTCCAGTAAGGCCTATCTCGAGGTGCGTGAAAAAGTGGGCGCCAACTTATCTGCGTTGCAAGAAGGCATCACGGGCGTTCGTGTCATTCAGGCGTATGCGCGTGAAGACGAGCAGATTCGTCGATTTGAAGAATCAAATCGTGCGCTCTTTCGCAGTCATATGCACAGCGTGAAAGTCAGTACTTGGTACTTCGGCCTTATTGAGTTTGCAGGCATCGCATCGTCTGCTCTGATTATTGGCATTGGTGGCTGGTTAGTTCACCGGGGAACGGTGTCGCTCGGAACGGTCGTTGCTTTCGTGTTGTTATTAGCCAACTTGTTTGACCCTGTTCAGCAGTTATCGCAGTTGTACAACACTTTGCAATCAGCAGCAGCAGCTCTTCATAAATTGTTTGGCATCTTGGACGCAACGCCAGACGTTGACGAAGTGACATCACCAACAGAACTTCCCGCAACTGGTGATGTAGTCGTCAACAACATCACGTTCTCGTATGCGGCTGGTTCACGGCCGGCTCTGGAGAACGTCAACTTAACTCTCACTGCTGGGACGAGACTCGCGCTAGTGGGGCCAACAGGCGCTGGTAAATCCACTCTTGCCAAACTGATGGCGCGTCTCTACGATCCACAAAGTGGTTCGGTGTCTTTCGGTGGTGTGGATCTGCGGCAAGCATCTATGGAAGACCTGCGTCGACGCATAGTGGTGATTCCGCAAGAAGGTTTCTTGTTTGATGGATCCGTTCGTGACAATCTTCTGATTGCTAAGCCGACTGCAACCGAAACTGAACTTCTGCGAGCTCTCGACAACATCGGGTTACGTGAACGCTTTGAAGCACTTCCTGAAGGCATGGACACACAGGTGCGTGAACGTGGCTCGCGTCTCTCGGCTGGCGAGCGTCAATTGGTTGCGCTGTCTCGTGCGGCCTTAGTTGACCCCGCCGTGTTGGTGCTAGATGAAGCAACGTCGAACCTTGACCCTGGTACTGAGATGTTGGTGGAAGCAGCTTTAGAGAAACTGATGATTGGTCGCAGTGTGATTGTGGTGGCACACCGATTGTCAACGGTGCAGCGCGCAGACAAGATTGCAGTAGTTGCAGATGCGCGCATCTCAGAGATAGGCACACACGACGAACTGATCGCTTTGAACGGCCATTACGCCCTTCTTGCTTCAACATGGAACAAGACCCAACCCCAGTAAAATTTTGTCCTTGCTGGTTATGAATGCTGTGAAGTGAGGCGGCGGAAAGTTTCAACTTCGTCCTTGTTATATGGGGATCCATCGCGATGAAGTAGTTCGTGAAACCATGGCTCATCTTCTGTAATCGGTTCGGTCCAAGAGCGCCATGGAAATCGAGTCTGAGTCCTGCCATCAACAAGACCCCAATTGATTGCACCAACACCCTGTTGTGCAAAGACCTCTAATAGGTCAACAGTTGAGCCTGCAGTACGTGCCAACCATTCCGTACAGAGGAGTGGTCGGCCAAAAGTTTTGAGCGATTCAATGACTGAGATGAGTTTCTCGCGAGGCTCGTAGCAGTGGAATGAAATAATGTCACTGCGATTGAGAATCAACTCATTCAAAGAGTTATCTGCGGGCTGCCATTCTGAGTTGTATTCCCATATCCCAACAGTCAATGGTTGTGATGGGGATACCTCTTGTGCCCAGTTGAATACCTGCGATACCAATTCCGTAGCTGTTCTTATCTTTTCGTCACGGGAACCTAGTTTCAAAGTGACGGTGTCAATCTGGTCTGGTTCATTGAATAAATCCCATGCGAGAACACGTGAGTCATTGCTGAATCTGTTAACGACTTCTTGTACGTAACTGCGAAGTTCGTCCCAACGAGAACGGTCATAGAAGATCTCAGAACCAGGACTTTGCACCCACATTGCATTGTGGAGCCGTGGTGCGGGTTCTCGCTGAACTCCGAGTCGCGGTTTCGGATTCCACACTCCGTCAAAAAGCACAGGAATTACACCAATTCCGTGGGATCCGGCAACAGAGATAACGGATTCGATGCGGCCAAGGAAAATGTCGGGTGATTCCGTGAATAGGAGGTCATGAAGATATAGACGAATTGTGTTCATGCCGATATCTGCGGCCCACCCCAATTCCTTGTTGATTGTTCCAAGGTCAAATGTCTCCGCCTGCCACATCTCCAATTGATTACCGGCGGTTGACGGACTGAAATTGCAGCCCACGAGCCAGCCTGAATGCACGCTCCAGCCGTTGGCTCGTTCAATTGTCCATCGGTCACTCGACATTGTCCTATCTAATCTTGCAGAGGTGAGGTGGAACGAGCCGAAGGCTTAGTCGCGAGCGACGAAGTACTTCGACTTCGGGTGATGACAGATAATCGCTGAAGTCGTTTGTTCTGGTTGGTACTGCCATCCAGTTTCTTCACTCACTTCAATACCAATTCGGCCTGCCTCAAGAAGTTCTGCAACGCGTGCATTGTCTTCTAGATCTGGACATGCGGGGTAGCCCCAGCTGTAACGACCACCTCGGTATTGCTGACGGAATAGTCCAGCAATAGTAGGGCCGTCTTCATCGACGAAGCCCCACTCAGTACGAATGCGATGGTGCCAGTATTCAGCTAGTGCTTCAGCCATTTCTACACCGATGCCGTGAAGTTCGAGATAATCCTGGTACTTGTTTGCTGCGAATAGTTCAGCGGCCTTTTCACTGACGGGTTGACCCATGGTGACAATGTGGAACGCTGCATAATCTGGTTCACCAGATTCAACGGAGCGGAAGAAGTCAGAGATGCACATAAATGGTGCAACTTTTTGACGTGGATAATGGAACCGTGTTTGTTCTGTAGTGCGAGTGTCGTCGGTGTAGACCACAAGGTCATCACCGTCGGCATTAACAGGGAAGTAGCCGTACACAAGTTGTGGAACGAGGACACCACTTGCTTTTGCATCTGACAATTGTTGACGCAGGATGGGGCGAATACGTGATTTGAAGTCTTCGTCGGTCTCGCCAGCATTAGGGCGGTACTGCCATTGGTTGCGGTAGAGGGCGGTCTCGTTGATGTATTCAGCAATCTCATCAATACCGATGCCCTTCACAACCTTTGAGCCAAGGAATGGTGGGGTAAAGACTCTGTTGTCTATTTCAACCTCTGGTGAACGTGCAGGCAGCGAAGATGGATCTACTTCAACCTGTTCGCGACGAGGAATACGACGTTCGCCTACCTTGCGACCGAAATCTGGATCATTAATTCCTGAATTCTTGATATCCATCAATTTGTCGAGAGTGGAGAGACCTTCGAAAGCATCTTTGCCGTACAGTACGCGACCGTTGTAGATCTTGCGCAAGTCTTGTTCCACGTAACTACGCGTGAGAGCGGCACCTCCAAGAAGTACTGGTATGTCGCTGAGGCCCTGTTCATTTAGTTCAAGGAGATTGTCGCGCATGATGATGGTGCTCTTTACAAGGAGACCACTCATACCAAGGGCGTCAGCTCCAACTTCCTTAACTTTCTCAATCATTTCGTTGATACCAATTTTGATACCAATGTTGTGCACTTCGTAGCCATTGTTGGTGCAAATAATGTCGACCAAGTTCTTGCCGATGTCGTGCACGTCGCCCTTCACGGTGGCCAACACAAGTTTTCCTTTGGATGTGCTTTCGCCGGTCTTTTCCATGAACTGTTCAAGGTGGGCCACTGCGGTCTTCATTGTTTCGGCGCTTTGCAATACGAAAGGCAATTGCATGCGGCCAGAACCAAACAGTTCGCCCACTTCGCGCATGCCATCAAGCAGCACTTCATTAATGATGTCAAGTGGTGCAATGCCCTGGCTACGTGCGGCGTCAAGGTCGCCGATGAGACCTTCGCGCTCGCCGTCAATAATGCGTTGGCGCAGGATCTGCTCGATTGTCCAGTCGGTGCGATCTTCTTTGACTGCATCGATAGTGGAGACGTCGGCGAATATCTCAAGAAGTTTTGTCAGCGGGTCGTAACCCTGCGAACGGCGGTCGAAAATAAGGTCTGTGCAGACTTCAATCTGTTCGTCGGGAATGCGCGACAGCGGAAGAATCTTTGAAGCATGAACGATTGCTGAGTCGAGACCCACTTCACGGGCTTCGTGCAAGAAAACACTATTGAGCACCTGACGAGTTGCAGGGCTCAGACCAAAACTCACATTAGAAAGACCAAGAGTGGTGAATGCACCAGGGATTTCGCTCTTGATGCGTTTGATTGCTTCGAGTGTGGCGATGCCATCTTTACGAAGGTCTTCGTCGCCGGTTCCGATGGGGAAGGTGAGCGCATCGAAAATAAGGTCGCTTGCAGAAAGACCGTACCGCTCCGTAGCAATCTTGTGGATGCGGTGCGCAACTTCCATCTTCCATTCCACATCGCGTGCTTGCCCGCGTTCGTCGATGAGAAGACAAATCACTGCTGCGCCGTAGTCGCGAGCCAATGTGAATACTCGATCGAGGCGACTGCCAGGGGCTTCGCCGTCTTCCAAGTTGGCTGAGTTTAAGATGCTTCGTCCACCGGTGTGAAGAAGTCCGGCTTCCATAACTTCTGGTTCAGTGGAGTCAAGAACAAGTGGAACACTTGCCTGGCTGGCGAAACGTGACGCAATGTGATTCATGTCGACGGTGCCGTCGTGACCTACATAGTCAACACATACGTCGAGCACGTGAGAACCTTCACGAATTTGCTCGGTTGCCATCTTCAAGCATGTGTCCCAGTCTTCGCGCAACATTGCATCACGAAATGCTTTCGAACCATTTGCGTTGGTGCGTTCACCAATAATGAGGAAGCTGTTGTCCTGAGCAAGCGTGACAGGGGAGTACAACGAAGACACGCTTGGTTCAAAATCTGGTGTGCGGTGTTTGAGAGCAACACCACGTACCGCCTCGACTACTTGACGTAAGTGTTCGGGAGTTGTTCCACAGCAACCACCAACAATGCCAATACCAAGATCAGCCACGTGGCGGCGATGAAATTCGGCAAGTTGTTCGGGAGTGAGGTCGTAGTGTGTTTTGCCGTCGACAACGCTTGGCAATCCGGCGTTTGGCAAAACACTGATGGGGATTTGCGAGTGCTGGCTGAGATACCGCAAGTGTTCTTGCATTTCAGAAGGACCTGTTGCGCAGTTGATGCCGATGATGTCTGGCTTCATTGCTTGTAGCGATGCGTACGCCGCGCCAATCTCGGTGCCGACCAACATGCGTCCAGTTGTTTCCATGGTGACTTGCACCTGGATGGGAAGCGTGCGGCCACATGCAGACATTGCACGACGACATGCCTGCATGGCTGCCTTGATCTGCAACAAGTCCATGCACGTTTCAATGAGGAAAAGATCTGCACCACCATCGATGAGGCCGCGAGCTTGTTCTTCATATGAATCGCGCAACGTAACGAAGTCAATATGGCCAAGGCTTGGCAACTTTGTGCCAGGTCCGATACTTCCGGCTACATAACGTGGGCGACCATCGGATTCATACGAGTCGGCGACGCGGCGAGCGATAGAGGCGGCGGCAACGTTGAGTTCATAGGCCTGGTCTGAGATGTTGTACTCAGCCAAGACAGTGGAGAAGCTGCCAAAGCTGGCTGTTTCGATTGCATCAACTCCAACGTCGAGGAAAGCACGGTGCATAGACTCGATGACGTCGGGACGAGTGAGGCACAGCATCTCGTTACAGCCTTCGAGGGACTCACCACCAAAGTCCTCTGGACCGAGATCGAGATCTTGTACGAAAGTTCCGAAAGCTCCATCAAAAACGATGACTCGTTCGTTGACGGCTTCGAGGTAGGGCTGGCGACTCATGACTGCTCCACGCTACTTGTGAAACCCATAGTGGTGCTTGTCTCTGTGGCAAATATGAGGTGTGAAACCTGCCGTAGACGAGCCCTACCCCTTAGAGTCAATGGCATGGCTCGCGAGAAGATCTACACCCGAGAAGGCGACGACGGCACAACAGGCCTCTTTTATGGAGGCCGAGTACCGAAGGATTCTGAATTGCCACGCGCATACGGGGCAGTCGATGAAGCACAAGCTGTCATCGGTCTTGTTCGCACTGCAGCGGGTCATGGTTCAGAAGTAGACGCCATCGTTGTTCCGATGATGAAGGACTTGTATGTCCTCATGGCCGAACTTGCGACACTGCCAGAAAATCGTCACAAACTTACGCCTGGTAAGAGTTGCGTCACTTCCGAGATGGTGGACCGTTTGGAAGCCATCATCGACGACCTTGATACAAAGTTTGATCCCCCAACTGAGTTCGTGGTTCCCGGCGAGCACCCAGTATCTGCATGGTTGGACTTTGCGCGCACCACAGTGCGCCGAGCCGAACGTCAAGCATTTGGTGCTGCTCCACCACCTAGTTATGTGGTGCCGTATTTGAATCGTTTGTCAGACTTGTTGTGGACAATGGCTCGCTGGCAAGAGGGCGTTTCGCGGCCAGTAAAGAGCCTGTAGTTGCTTCGGCGATAGGGCAGTGAGCGCCGCCACATAGAGTGGGGCTATGCATACTGCTTTTTCTGTATCAAAGTCCATTCCTGCCAAAGTGGCAGCCATCGTTATTCCAGTTGCTGCTTCTGGTCCTGTTCCCGGTGGAGTTGGCCTCAACCGTGCACAATTATCTGCCCTTGGGTTTGAAGGACGGGCGTCGCAAACACAGACCTTGCCGCCTGCTGCAGGAAAGACCGCAGTACGTGTCCTAGTCGGTATCGGTGAAGTACGCAATCTAGATACCAGCGCGCTTCGTAATGTGGCAGCAACAGCGGCGCGCGCGTGTGCACGATACGAATCAATGGCCACCACATTGCCTGGCGTTATGCGTGGCAGTGCAAAAGTGCCAACGCAAGCAGTTGTAGAAGGAATCGCGCTCGCGCTTCATCGTTGGGTTGCGTTGAAGAACGATAAATCAGGACTTTCGAAACTTACTTCCGTCACTTTGGTATCGGCTGAAAAAACTGCAGAAGTGCAAGCAGGCATGTTGATGGGTATTGCTACATCTACTGCGGTCTGCACCGCACGCGACTTTGCAAACACTCCGCCCTCGCACCTCACGGCGCGCCAGTTTGCAGAACATGCCGTGGCAATCGCTAATGCTTCTGGTCTTGAAGCAACCGTGTACAACAAAGATCAACTCATTGCAATGGGATGTGGCGGTCTCGTTGGTGTCAACGCTGGCAGCACAGAGCCACCGCGCATGGTGAAGTTGGTCTACAAGCCAACAGCGGCAAAAGGAAAAGTAGTTCTTGTCGGCAAAGGCGTCATGTACGACTCGGGTGGTATTTCGCTCAAGCCCAGCGACGGTATGCACGCCATGATGAAAATGGATATGAGTGGCGCAGCAGCAGTGTTGGCGACAATGGGTGCGCTTCGTGCGTTGAAAGTAAAGACTCAAGTCACGGCCTATCTCATGTGCACAGACAACATGCCAAGTGGAAGCGCGCTCAAATTGGGCGATGTTCTTACGATGCGCAACAAGAAGACTGTTGAGATTCACAACACAGATGCTGAAGGCCGCTTGATCTTGGCTGATGGCCTATCGCTGGGTGCAGAGTCAAAGCCCGATGCGATGATTGACATTGCGACACTCACCGGAGCGTGTCTTGGAGCATTGGGCAAGAAGATGGCTGGGGTTTTCAGCAACAACTCTGGTGTGGTCTCTCAATTGATGGATTCCAGTTCTCGCACAGATGAGTTGTTGTGGGAATTACCGTTGTTCCACGATTATCGACGTCTCTTAGATTCAAACGTTGCAGACATGAGAAACATTGGTGGGCCCTATGCAGGTGCAACTACCGCAGCATTGTTCTTGCATGAGTTTGTGGGCACGACCCCTTGGGCGCATCTTGATATTGCAGGCCCGATGGATGCCGATGGTGACGACGGGTGGCTCAATCGTGGAGCAACTGCTTACGGAACGCGACTTCTTATCGACTTCTGCGCCAACTTCACTAAGCCAGCAAAAAAGAAGTAACTAGTTTTCTAGCGGCAACAAATGCGTTGCTGCTTCTTCTAGATGTGCATTCCATTCGGGAACTGATGATGGTTCTGCAAGAGGAATGACGACGAACTTGGACGCTCCAACGTCAATGAATTGTTGAATGGTGTCTTGCAATTGTTTCCATCCTTGAGGAACAAGTACCGACACATCGTCTAGGTCGGGTCGACGTGCTTTGAGGCCAGCAAGTAATTGTGGTGGTGCAGCTCCCATGACATAGGGGATAAGTACGCCAAAGTGTTCATCTTCGATTTCGCGGTCGTGTTCGGAAGCAACAGTACTGATTGTCTTCCAACCTGCTTCTGCGTCTTGCGGAGTAACAAACGAAGGTAGCCATCCGTCAGCTAGGCGTCCGACTCGCTTCAATTCACTCTCGGCAATTCCACCTAGCCATACATCGGGTGGTTGTTGTTTTGGTTTTGGATTCACACGCAAGTTGTCGTAGTTGTAAAACTCGCCGTGGAATGTGACTTCATCATCCATCCAACATGAACGCAGGATCGCAAGTGCCTCGTTGAACATCTTTGCTCTCTTGGTGCGTTCAACACCGAACGCTTGTTGTTCTTGGACGTCGGCTACTCCGAGTCCAAAGGCGGGCAGTAGTCGTCCGTTTGACATGCGATCGAGCGTTGCTAATTCTTTAGCCAACACAATGGGATTACGGCCAGGTAACACCATGACGCTCATGCCAATCTTGAGACGCGTGGTACGTGCAGCAGCCATAGCCATTGCAACAAGAGGGTCAGGGGCATCTCCACCAATCCGCTCACTGAACCACAGGCTGTCAAAGCGCAGGCGCTCCAAAGTGTCTACGACATCAAGAAAACCCGTGTCATTGAGGGTTGTTCTTACCCCCAGGCCATAGCCAATGCGAACCTTCATGTTTTCCATGCTGACACATGAGGCCTAACGCAATAGCCTCGGCGCATGGCTTCTGATACTTCTTTTGACCCCATCGCTCAATTTCGTCTCGACGGCAAAATTGCCATTGTCACGGGAGCGTCTTCTGGTCTGGGTGCACGATTTGCTCGGGTCTTGCATGCGGCAGGAGCAACCGTGGTGGTCACAGCCCGACGCATCGACCGCCTTGAGTCTCTCTCTGCCGATTTGCCTGGCTCGCTTGCTGTGCAGTGCGACGTTGCTCAGGCAAGTGACCGCGAAAAATTGATCGCAGAAGTTTTGGCAAAATTGGGGCGCATTGACATCTTGGTGAATAACGCGGGCATTACTCACAAAATTGCAATTGAATCTGAAACGCTTGACATGTTTGAAGAAACAATGGAAGTGAACACCACTGCGATCTGGCATCTGTGCAAACTGGCCGGAGAAAATATGGTCGCTAATAGAAGAGGCACCATCGTCAACGTTGCATCCATTTTGGGAATGATTGCAGGAACTCCAATTAAGCAAGCGAACTACGCCGCGAGCAAAGGTGCAGTCATTGCCCTCTCACGTGAGATTGCTGTGCAGTGGGCCCGTAAAGGTGTGCGCGTGAACTCTCTATGCCCGGGTTGGTTTGTGAGTGAGATGACAGCAGGAATGGACACAGACGACAGTTCACAAAAGTATGTGATGCAGAACTCGCCGATTCCGCGCATGGGTGCTGAACATGAACTTGATGGAGCATTGTTGTTCATGGCTAGTGATGCCTCATCGTTTATGACAGGACAAACTGTTGTGGTTGATGGTGGTTGGACTGCTCGATGACCGATCAACCAGGCACGATGCCTGCCCGTGAAGCGTTGTCTGCGCCAGGAGTACGCCCGCTTCTCATTTCAAGTTTTGTTTTGACAACAGGTGTCATGTTGCAGGCTGCCGCATTGGGCAAGCACATCTTCGATATAACTGATTCTGAATTAGATATCGGGTGGCTCGGACTTGCGGAATTTATGCCTGCCGTATTGCTGGTACTCGTCACTGGCACAATCGCGGACAGGCTCAACCGCAAGAAGATCTCCCTAGTTGCACAGTTTGGAGAATTCATCTCATCTATTTTGTTGATGTTTTATGCGTTAACAAACCCAACATCGGCCGGGCCAATCTTTGCCATTGCGGTGTTATTCGGTGCGTCGCGTGCGTTCCTATCGCCGGCGTTGCGTCCCATCGCGGCAATGATTGCTCCTTCAGGGGGCCTGCCCCGCGTCATTGCTTTTTACAGTGCAACATGGACCGGCGCTGCCATCTTGGGGCCAGCTGTTAGTGGATTCCTGTATGCGGTCGACCCTGCACTTGCGTATGGAGTGGCGGCAATTCTCATTGCTGGCGGCATGTTTTCCCTCTCGTTAGTGAAGTTGCCTCCAGTGGCAGAATCAGTAGTGCCTCTCGAGCGTCCAACTCTTCGCGATGCTGTTGAAGGCCTGGTGTTCATTCGCAAAACTCCAGTGCTGCTGGCTGCTATTTCGTTGGACCTCTTTGCCGTTCTCTTTGGAGGAGCCGTTGCACTGTTGCCGGTTATTGCAGAAGAACAATTGAAAGTTGGCGACGTGGCCTACGGATGGTTGCGTGCAGCCGGCGGCATTGGTGCTGCAACCATGGCTATATTCCTCGCGTTTAGGCCAATCCGTCGTCATGTTGGTCGAACGTTGTTGGTGGTAGTCGCCATTTTTGGAATCTCAACCATTGTCCTTGGCACAACGCACTCATATCTAGTTGCGTTCATCGCAATGCTTGTCATATTCGCCGCTGACATGGTGAGTGTGTTCATTCGAAGTTCTTTGGTGCCACTTGTGACACCCGACGACAAACGCGGTCGAGTTAGCGCAGTAGAAAACGTATTCATTGGCGCATCAAATGAGCTGGGAGCATTTGAATCAGGTGCAGTCTCTAGCGTGGCGGGAACGCCAGCCACAGTGATTGGCGGGGGCATAGCAACCATGGTTGTCGCCGCAGTGTGGTGGGTGGCATTCCCGTCATTACGGGGCATCGATCGCTTTGAAGATTTAGAAGATCGGATAGAGACATGAACGTAAAGGTTGTTCGAACAGCATGCACACTCGATTGTCCCGACGCATGTTCGCTTGATGTCACCGTGACTGACGGAGTGATCACGGACATTGATGCTGCAAAAGGTGCTGACGCCAGTCCATTCACTGATGGCTTCATCTGTCGCAAAGTTCAAAAGAGCCCACAACGCATCTATTCTCCCGAACGAATTGCAACACCACTTATTCGCACGGGTTCCAAAGGTTCAGGTGAATTCAGAAGTGCTTCGTGGGACGAGGCTCTTGATCTTGTGGCGCTACGTGTGTCGTCTTCAATTGCTGACTACGGAGTAGATTCCGTATTTCCGTACTTATATAACTCCTCGTCTGGAATCATTGAAAGTGAAGGAAGCACCGTCGAACTATTCGCTCGGCTCGGATGCCCAGACATTGAGCACACCATCTGTGCTTTCACATTTGGTGAAGCGTGGAAGCAAGTTTTCCCTGGTATGGACTCTGCCGATCCTTTTACTATTCCATCTGCGGAAGTCATCTTTGTTTGGGGCGCTAACTCCACTGCATCGAACTCTCACCTTTCACCGCTCATCAACAAGTGCAAAGAGAATGGTGGAACGGTTGTGGTGGTGGATCCACGACGTACGGGAATAGCCGAACGAAGTGACCTTCATGTTTCGCTCTTGCCTGGGACTGATGCTGTCTTTGCGATGACTCTTGTGGCTGAACTGTCTCGACGTGTGGCGCTCGACTCTGCATTTATCTCTCAATATGTCAGTGGTGCAGATGAGTTCTTGCACGCCTGTTCGTCATGGAGCATTGAGAGAGGTGCTGAGGAGTGCGGCGTTGAAGCATCGGTCATTACTCAATGTGTCGACCTCTTGCAGAAGCACTCAAAAGTGATGCTGCGAATTGGGTGGGGTGTAGAACGTAATATCAACGGCGGTAGTGGAATGTTGGCTGTGTTGTCGCTGTGGGCTGTCGCGGGAAAATTCGGCCAAGAGGGAAGCGGTGTATTGGCTTCCACGTCTCGGAAAACGTCTGAGTCTGTATCGGCGATGCTTCCGACTATTGATGTATCGCGAACCTCCATCAATATGAATCATGTTGGTCGACTTCTTCAGCAGACAACCACTCCCAAGGTGTTGGTCGTGCAGGGAGCCAACCCGGTGGCCACTGCTAATGATCAGCAAAGCATGATTGCTGCCATGATGAATGAGAACGTTTTCACCGTGGTACATGAACAGGTGATGACAGACACTGCTCGCATGGCAGATGTTGTTCTGCCAGCCACAACACAGTTCGAAGTGAATGATGTTGCTGCTAGTTATGGCTCGTTCGTTCTGCAGCGAGTGCAAAAAGTAATTGAACCGGTGGGTGGTGCCTGTAGCAATGATTGGCTTGGGCGTGAACTTGCCCGTCGTTTGAATGTAGAAATTGCAACGCCACGAGCCGAAGAGATCAATATCAAGCCAATGGAAGTCGTCATTTCGCCGCAGAAGTCGGTGCAGTTTCGTGATGTGTTTCCCACAGATGGTCGGGCCATCGTGTATTCGCCAACAGCGGAGTTGCCTCTCCCATCGCCAGCAGTGGGGCGTTTTAGCACGGGCCAATGGTTGCGGTTGGTAACTTCTGCCACGGCTCGCAATATAAACTCAATGTTTGCTGAATATGACCCACCGACGGTTGCCATTGCAGTACATCCGAACGATGCTCGTGAACGAAATCTTGTTGATGGTGAACTAGTGCAAGTAAGAAATGAACTTGCATCAATCACGCTTCCTGTCTCAATCGATAGCCGAATGAGGCCAGGTGTGTGCGAGATTCCCAAAGGTCTCTGGATGCGTCATATGCAGGGCGATCTCACCCCAAATGCTTTGATTTCAGACGTGGTCAATGACTTAGGCGACGGAGCCTGCTTCAATGAAGCATTAGTTCTTATTGAAAAGGCAGGAGCACATGGCTGAGATTATGACCAAAGTAGAGAAGCTTGCCAAGCGTGGCGTCATTGTTGAATTCAAAGAGTTCATCAATCGAGGCAATGTCATTGACATCGCAGTGGCCTTTGTGATGGGTGCTGCATTCAAGACGGTTGTCGACTCGTTCGCTGGTAGCGAAAAAGGGCCTGGCATCCTTGGCGGTTTGATCGGCGCCATGTTTGGTGGCAAGCAACCGGACTTTTCAAAGAAAGTTCTCAACGTGAATGGCAGCGATATTCCATTTGGCGCTTTCGCCACTTCCTCGTTGAATTTCTTTTTCGTTGCTTTAGCCCTATTTATGGTGGTGAAGTTGTACAACAGATTTCGATCAACAGACGACAAAGCAAAGGCTGCACTGAATACGAATGACTTGCTTGTTGAGATTCGTGACGAGTTGCGGGCCTCTCGCAATTCAGAGAAGGGCTGATTCTGCCCCTTTTTTGGGGTCTCTAGCCAATAGCCTTGAGAGGTCATGACACCCCCTCGTCTGCGTTCTTTTATTTCAGTGGTCACTCTCTGTGTCGTGCTTTCTGCATGCCTGAACCCGACCCCTGGTCGAGATGTGTTGCAACTGAACAATGTGGGTCGTATTCCCGGTATCAACTCTGCTGGCGGAGTGGTAGTGGTTAATGGTGTTCGTGCTTCTTATGCAAATTATGAAGGAAGCTCGCTTGGGTCTCGAGCCGATGGAAACAAGTTGCTTGTTCTGGGTGATTCCATTCTTGCTGCAACTGCAAGTCGCTATGGCGGTGCAATGTGTTCTGCACTTGTACCACTTGGGTGGAGCGTGGCTGTAGAAGCAGAGGCTGGACAAATGGTGGGGTTCGGTCGCACAGTTTTGAAAGATCGCATTTATGAAGGCTGGAATGCTGCAGTCGTGTTCTTGGGTACGAACTATGGCGGAAGCGCAACAAATTACTCTCGTGATCTCACTGCAATCATCGACGCGTTGGCGCCACGACCCACACTGTTGCTAACAGCAACACTTTTTAAACCTGTAATGCAAGATGTGAATGCAGTAATTAGAACTGTCGCGTCAAAGTATCCGAACGTTGTCGTGCTGGACTGGGGTACTGCTGCTGCACAACCAGGGCTTATGAATCGAGACAATGTGCATCCAAATGACACAGGTCGTCAAGTGCTGGTGGGCTCTATCGCCGCTGCACTAGGTAACGCACCTATGGGAACTGGTAGTTGCTTGCCTTCTAAGTACACCGATGACTCCCTTGTTACAGGTGACAACACCATGCCGTCGAGCAGTATTGCTGGGCAATCCACGGTGCCTAGAGCCTCAACGGTTGCCCCGCAGATAACAACCACAACAACAAAAATTGTCACGACAACCATTGCGCCGTCCGTTGTGACGACAGTGCCGTAATCATGTTGCAGGTACAGAGCCTCACCGTTGAGGTGGGTGGAAAAAATGTTGTGCAGGACGCGACTTTTACGGTGATGGCACGAGACAAGGTCGGCATTGTTGGCCGTAATGGTGCGGGTAAAACGTCGATGTTTAAGGTGCTCGGCGGAGAGTTGGATCCTGCTGCTGGCAAAGTAATGCGCACCGGGGCATATGGATATCTGTCGCAAGACCCACGAACTTCAAAAGAACAAGAATTACGCTCAGCAATTAGTCATATTCTGTCTGGTCGCAACATTGATGCAGATTTGGTTCGCCTTGAGAAACTGCGCATCGCAATGGAGGAATCTCCGAATACAAAAAATGTGGCCAAGTTTGCCAAGGCCGAGGAAGAGTTCACCATGAAAGGTGGCTATTCAGCCGATAGCGAAGCGCGTTCCATTGCTGCTGGTCTTGGCGTGAAAGCAGAACGACTCGACTTGGCTCTCGGGGTGCTTTCTGGTGGCGAACGGCGTCGTATTGAACTTGCGCGCATACTCTTTGCGGGTAGTGACATGTTGTTGTTAGACGAACCAACAAACCACTTAGATATTGATGCCAAAACGTGGCTGCTGAACTTCTTGCGCAACTACAAGGGCGCACTTCTAGTAATTAGTCACGACCTTGAATTGCTCGACGAAGCAATTACGCGGGTCATTCACCTTGACAGGCCAGACGAAGATGACACTGGAGTGGTGTACGAATATCGCGGTACATACAGTCAGTACAAGCGTTCTCGCGCTGAAGATGAAGCTCGTGCCGTGAAGAAAGCCATGATGCAGGCCAAGGAAGTGAATCGCTTGCAGGAAGTTGTTGATCGTTTTGGCGCAAAAGCTTCAAAGGCCACTATGGCGCACAGCATCGAAAAGAGAATTGCGCGTATTGAATCTGAAGGCAGTGGAGTTCGAAAGAAAGATCGAGTGCTTCACGTGAAGTTCCCCGAGCCTCCACAAAGTGGTATCACCGTTGTCACAACGAAGGGGCTTTCAAAGGGGTACGGCGGGCCGCCAGTTTTTGAAGATGTTTCGTTTGATCTTGGTCGTGGAGAGCGTCTACTTGTGTTGGGCTTAAACGGAGCCGGAAAGACTTCATTGCTGCGAATCTTGGCTGGTGCCACTCAGGCAAATATTGGTGATATCGAGTGGGGATACAACGTGGCGGTTGGTTACTTTGCTCAAGAACACGACACCATTGACCCTCAACAATCTCTGATGTGGCACATGCGCCGTGAACTACCGAATGGTTCAGGACTCACCGAGACACAACTACGTGCATTGCTCGGCATGTTTGGCCTGCAGGGAAGCAAAGTTTTTCAAGAATCTGGTTCGTTGTCTGGTGGAGAAAAAACAAAACTGACACTTGCCATGTTGATGGTGGGGCGAAACAATGTGTTGCTTCTCGACGAACCAACAAACAACCTCGACCCTTCCAGTCGCGAGGCTGTGGCTGAGGCGTTAGAGAACTGGCCGGGAGCCATCATCATGGTGAGCCACGATGAGGATTTCGTGAAGCGCGTAGTTCCCACCAAAGTGCTGCTTATGCCAGATGGCCAAGTGGACTACTACAGCAAGGAATGGCTGGAATTGGTGAGCCTGTCGTAAGAGGGTGAAGGCTTTGCCCTGATACCGTCCCTGTTTATGAAAATAGGAATCTTTGGCGGAGCAGTAAACGACGGAACAGTCGACGATGTAGTGGCTGAGGCCCGTGCAGCAGAACAAGATGGTTTTGCTAGCTATTGGGCACCAAACATCTTTGGTCACGATGCACTGACAGCATTAGCAATTGTTGGTCGCGAAGTTCCTCGTATTGAACTCGGTACGTCTGTTGTGCCCACATACCCGCGGCACCCACATGCGATTGCGCAGCAGTGCCATACAGTTGCTGCAGCTTCAGGTAATCGCCTCACGCTCGGCGTTGGCCTCAGTCACAAAGTTGTGATTGAAAGCATGCTTGGCATGTCATACGACAAACCAGTACGCCACTTGCGTGAGTATCTCAGTGTGTTGATGCCGCTGTCTCGTAACGAGCCAGCAAGTTTTGTGGGCGAGACATATTCAGTCCATGGTGGAATCTCTGCAAAGGGTTCCAACGGATTCGGAGTTGTTGTTGCAGCGCTCGGTGAACAGATGCTGCGAGTGACTGCAGCTATGGCTGATGGAACTCTGACATGGTGCACTGGCCCAGCAACTCTTGCTGGTCACACCATTCCCACCATCACAAAAGCAGCAGACGAATTGGGTCGCCCAACCCCACGCGTCATTGCGGCGCTTCCAGTGTGTGTTACTTCCGATAAAGCAGCCGCGGCAGAACGTGCCGCCAAGGTTTTTGCTGTGTACGGAACGCTTCCTAGCTACCGCGCCATGCTCGACAAAGAAGGCGCTGCTGGCCCAGCCGATATCGCAATTACTGGAACAATCGGTGAAGTACAAGACCGTGTGGCGGCTTTGGCCGCGATAGGTGTTACAGATTTTGCGGCGGTTGAATTTGGTGCAACTCCAGACGAGATTGCTCAGACCCGTGAAGCAATGAAGGGCCTGTTGCGCTAGAGATGGATTATGGTACTTTTGAAACTCTGCGGGTAGAACTTCAAGATGGTGTCGCCTCTGTAATTATTGACAACCCGCCGATCAATTTGTTTGATCTCAAGTTGTACCCAGAGTTGTCGCGTTTGTCATCGCAGTTACGAGATGACGACAATGTCCGAGTAGTTGTTGTTGAGTCGGCTAACCCTGAATTCTTTATTGCTCATTTCGATGTGTCACTTATCTTGCATTTGCCAACACATCGACCAGCACCGACGGAACTCAATGAATTTCATCAGATGTGCGAGAACTTCCGCACAATGCCAAAACCAACAATCAGCGTCATTGACGGTCGGGTTGGTGGCGGTGGCAGTGAATTGACTCTCAGTATGGATATGCGCTTTGCTTCCCCGAATGCTGTGTTTAGCCAGCCTGAGGTTGCATTAGGAATCATTCCAGGCGGCAGTGGAACAGTTCGCCTATCTCGTCTACTGGGTCGTTCGCGGGCAATGGAAGTCATTCTTGGTTGCGAAGACATTGATGCTCAGACCGCACACGAGTGGGGCTGGGTGAACAGGGTTGTCGATAATCCGTCTGCTCACGCACATGCGCTTGCACGGAGAATTGCAACGTTCCCAGTGGAAGCAGTGCAGGCTGCGAAGCGTTCTATATTGCGTAGTGACGACCACGTGGTGGAGGATCTGCTAGCTGAAGCAGGTGAGTTCAATGGTTTGCTACACCTTGATGCGAGCCGAAAGGCCATGAAAAATTTCTTGGCTCGCGGTGGGCAAACACGTGAAGGCGAATTACGCCTTGGTGCACTAGTCAACGAAATCAACGACTCTGCCTCCGATTAAGGCACGACACATCTGAACGGTCATGCTGTATGTATGACTTCACTTTTTGACTCAGTCTCGTTTGCTCATGGTCCGGCCATGAAAAACAGATTCATGTTGGCTCCGCTCACTAATCAACAAAGCAATCCCGATGGCACATTGTCTGAAGAAGAATTCACGTGGTTGGTGAAGCGCGCCGAAGGTGGTTTTGGGCTCACCATGACATGTGCCTCACACGTTCAAGCTATTGGCCAGGGCTTTGCAGGTCAACTGGGTTGCTTTGGTGATGAGCATCTGGCTGGTCTCACTCGGTTAGCTACGGCCATTAACAAAAACGACAGCGTGTCGTATGTTCAACTGCATCATGCGGGTCGTCGTTCGCCGGCCGACCTCATTGGTACAACACCTGTGAGTTCAGGCGATGATGAAAAAGCAGGCGCTAGGGCAATGACCACTGCAGAAGTGGAAGCGATGGTGGAGGCTTTCATTGAGGCGGCTGTACGTAGCGAGAAGGCTGGATACAACGGAGTAGAACTTCACGGTGCTCATGATTATGTGTTGTGCCAGTTCCTGAATGCAGAATTAAACGTTCGCAGCGATCAATACGGTGGTTCACTAGAGAATCGTTCGCGCGTGATATTCGACATTATCGATGGTATTCGCGCACGTTGTGCCAAAGATTTTGCAGTTGCTATTCGGTTGTCGCCTGAACGATTCGGTATGAAAACACATGAGATAGTCGACATCTTTGGCCGCTTGATTGACACGGACAAGGTCGACATGATTGACATGTCGCTGTGGGACTGTTTCAAAGAAGCCGCCGACGAAGATTTTGCCGGTCAACAGTTGATTGATATTTTTGCGAATCTTGAAAGAGGCAATACACGGTTAGCGGTAGCGGGCAAGTTGTACAGCACAGCAGACGCACAACGCGCAATAGATGCAGGAGCAGATATGGTTGCAATCGGTCGTGCCGCAGTTACGAATCACGATTTTCCATTGCAATCACATGATTCAAGTTTCGCAATGCGCACTCTGCCAGTCACACGTGGAGTGCTACGCGCAGAAGGACTCAGCGATGCCTTTATTGGGTATATGGGAAACTGGCCTGGCTTTGTAGCCGACTAAAAACTCTTTAGCCAAACAGTTTTGGCATGACGTCTTTGCATGACATCTCAACGCCCACAGCGATTCGAGATACTGCGCGACAGAATCGATCTGCGTCTCCGCCAAGTACTGATAGAGCATCCAGGCCATTCTTCGCGGCGATAACCGAATCACATTTTGTTTTGGCCATCCCAATGGAGCCACACGCTTGGTTGATCTTGCCAGAGCGATCACTAATCGATTGTGATGTAGAACCACTGCCGGCCTGTGGGTTGAACTTTTTGTTGTTCTCCTGAGCCCTATCCATTTGTTCGTTAAACTCTTTTTCCTCAGGAGTTTCTTCTTCTAGGTCTTCTAGCAAGTCTTCGTCATTTTCTGCCGCGTCTGCTGAGGTGTATGCAACTTTGTAGGTGCGAGAGACGAATTTCTTATTGACGCCAGACTTCTTCACTGTGACGCGATAGAGCACTACACCATCCATCCAGTAGTCGTCTTCGTCAACTGCTGGCGCATCAAATACAAGACGGCCTTTTTGGGTCTTTCCTGCATCGAGTTCTTCCCATTCTGGCTCATCGGGATCGTATGCAACTTCAAGCACAGCGGAACGGCGTGATGTCTTTGGGGTGAGGTTGACTGTGAGTTCACAGTCGTCCTCGTCGATGCCTTCTACTGCTTGACCGTCTGCGCAATCACCGGTCATGTAGACCTTGACGGTTTGCTTGGCCGCAGCATTTACTGGTGATGGAACAGTGATGAGCAGACCTAGTGCGCCAGCCAAAACTGTAAGAGTGCGAAGTTTCATGAATTCCCCTTAGAATCGTCGAGATCGGTTGACTTGAATAGTATTCAACTATTAAAAGTTTGTCAAACGATCAGGGGGAGAGGCCGACTGGGGGCTTAGTGAAGGTGAACGGGTGTGCCTGTTGCGCCCACCTGATCAAAAAAGTCATTTCCCTTGTCATCCACCACTATGAACGCAGGGAAATCTTGAACTTCGATCTTCCACACGGCTTCCATGCCGAGTTCTTCATACTCCAGAACTTCAACTTTGGTGATGCAGTCCTGAGCGAGCCGTGCCGCTGGACCACCTATAGAACCTAAATAGAACCCGCCGTAAGTCTTGCAGGCATCCGTGACTTGTCGCGAGCGATTGCCTTTCGCCAACATCACAAAACTGCCGCCAGCTACTTGAAACTCTGCAACGTAGCTATCCATGCGTCCTGCTGTTGTGGGCCCGAAAGAACCCGACGCCATTCCCGTGGGAGTCTTTGCCGGACCTGCGTAATACACGCAGTGATCTTTCATGTATTGCGGCAATCCGTTACCGGAGTCGAGGCGTTCCTTCAGTTTTGCGTGTGCAATGTCGCGTGCAACAACCATTGGTCCTGTCAACATCACGCGTGTCTTCACTGGGTACTTCGACAAAGTGGCACGGATGGTGTCCATAGGTTGCGTGAGGTCAATATGAACTACTTCTTCACTCAAGTCTTCATGAGTGATTTCTGGCAGAAACTGTGCAGGGTCTGTCTCGAGCGCTTCAAGAAAGATGCCATCGCGTGTGATTTTTCCAACTGCTTGGCGGTCAGCACTGCAGGACACCGCAAACGAAACTGGACAGCTTGCGCCATGGCGAGGTAGGCGAACAATGCGAACGTCATGGCAGAAATACTTGCCGCCGAACTGAGCACCAATGCCAGTTTCTTGCGAAAGTTTCAGAACCTTTTGTTCAAGATCAAGATCTCGGAATGCGTGGCCGCTCTCACTGCCAGTTGTTGGCAATGAATCAAGGTAATGAGCACTTGCAAGTTTTGCTGTTTCCACTGCTTGTTCAGCCGACGTGCCACCAATGACAATTGCAAGGTGGTATGGCGGGCACGCAGCAGTGCCAAGTGTGATCATTTTTTCAAAGACCCAGGGAAGTAGTGCTTTTTCGTTGAGCAACGCTTTTGTTTCTTGGAACAAGTAACTCTTGTTGGCGGAACCGCCGCCTTTTGCCATAAACAAGAACTTGTATGAGTCACCGTCGACTGCTGAGATTTTGATTTCAGCAGGAAGATTGTTTCCCGTGTTCTTCTCTTCGTACATGGTGATGGGTGCCATCTGGCTGTAGCGCAAGTTGCTTGTTTGGTATGTGTTGAACACGCCTCGTGCGATGGCTTCTTCGTCGCCGCCGCCCGTCATAACAAACTGGCCTTTTTTACCCTTGACGATGGCTGTTCCGGTGTCTTGACACATTGGCAATACGCCACCGGCTGCGATGCTTGCATTCTTTAACAAGTCAAGTGCAACAAACTTGTCGTTTGCGCTGGCTTCTGGGTCATCAAGAATTTTCTTTAGTTGCTTCAAGTGATCTGTGCGTAACAAGTGTGCGATATCTCGCATTGCAGTTTCTGTGAGAAGCGTGATGGCCTCTGGTTCCACTTTCAGGAATGTGCCAAGTGGCGTCGTGACTTCGCTAACGCCGTCTTTGCCGATGAGTCGATACTCAGTGGTGTCGGGGCCAAGGGGGAACATCTCTGAAAAGGAAAACTCAGGCATGCTCTCAGGCTAGAACGAAGAGCAGTGTTACGCCCTATGCGCTGGGGTTAATGGGCCAATCGTGCTTGGGGTAGCGCCCAGCCATCTCTTTGCGCACCTCGCTCCACGAGCCTGTCCAGAAGCCAGGCAGGTCTGCGGTGATCTGAATGGGTCGGTCAGCGGGCGACAGCAACTGAATGCGTAATGGCACGGCACCGTTTAAGACACTGGGGTGTGTGGTGACGCCAAACAAATGCTGGACGCGAATCGCAATGGTGGGAGCTGTTGGTTCGGCGTAGTTGATAGTGACTGGCTTGCCGCGAGGTGGCTCAAATTCAGTGGGTGCAAGAGAGTTGAGGGTAGAGCTTGCATCCCACCCAAGTTGTGATTGCAACACCATGGTGATGTCGACGGCGGCAAGGTCACGGCGGCTTGTTGCGCCACTGAGATAGGGAAGTAGCCATTCGTGCATGGTGGCAAGAAGGTGTGTTTGCGATGTGTCTGGCCATTCATCACCAAGATGGTGGCGAAGAAATGCAACTCGCTGGCGAAATGCTGTTGACGCGCCACCATCGAGGACGGCCAAGTTGGTGGCGCGTACTCGTTCAAGCAGTGCTTCAGTTGTTTCGTCTGATGCAACTGGTTGCAAATCTCGTTCGTCAATGCGGATACTGCCAACTTTGCGCACAACGCGTTGCACTAAATCATCTCGCTGTTTATCCCACAACAGATACGACTCGACTTCAACATCATCACCGAGCACTGGCGCTATGAATTCAATGTCAACTGCTGCGCCACGTCGTAGGCGTGAAACAGAACGCTGGGCATCGATGTCTGCAGCCACAATGAACTGATCCTTGGCTATGGAATCTTTTGAATCCATATTGACCCCCCCGCCACTGCGCATCACAAACTGCCCCGGAGAAGAGCGGCGCATCGCGAGACGGTCGGGATATGCCGCGAGAAGTATGGGACCACACATCGCATCCAGAATGTCGAGTGATAGGTGCGCATCGGTTGAAACACGAGAACGACGAGCGATGTCTTTTGCCGCATCGATGACGCGACGTGTTGATGCACGGTCTGCGACATCGTGGTGAGTAAGTCCGACAACAATGCCGGCGCGCATTGCAATGTCTGTGGGTAGCGAGTCAGGTTTTCCACGCATAATGTCGCGTTCTTCGAGAAGTGCAGCAAGGATGCATGCAATCCAGCCGTGAACATCGTTGTCGCGGTTTCTTGCAACCATGGTGCCGAGGCGTGGGTGAAGCGGCAACGCAAGTACCTCGCGACCCAATTTTGTGATTGCTCCATTGTTGTCAAGTAATTGCAACATGGCGAGTGTTTCGTGGGCTAGTCGCAAGGAGCGTTCAGGGAGTTCGTCAAGAAACAGAAGATCAGCAATGGGCGTTCCCCACGCAGCAATCTCGAGGGCCACCGAACAAAGATCAACTTGTGTGATTTCAGCAGGCAAGTGAGCAAGTCGTGTGGAGTCTTCAATGCGACCCCACATTCGGTATGCCACACCTTCGCGTACACGACCAGCACGGCCACTGCGTTGATCTGCGGACGCACGAGACGAAGTAACTGTGAGTAGTTCAGTAAGGCCAGTGCGTGCATCTAGGCGCGGTACACGAGCAATGCCGGCATCAATCACAATGTGTACACCTTCAACAGTGAGCGATGTCTCGGCAATGTCTGTAGAGAGAACCACGCGCCGTCGCCCCGATGCACTTGGTCGCAGAGCTGCATCTTGTTCAGCGAAGGGGAGTGCACCTGCTAATCGCACGATGTCTACATGTGGTGGAGTGCGATCTTGCAAAACACCTTGAGCGCGGTTTATCTCGCCAATACCTGGGAGAAACACAAGAATGTCTCCATCGTCGTTGCGTAGTGCTTGCAGAACTGCTTCTCCGATTGAGTTCTCTAAACGTTCGTTGCGTTGCTTCGGTATGTATCTGATGTCGACTGGGAAGGTGCGGCCTTCAGATGTAATAACGGAAGCGTCTCCTAAGGAGTCGGCGAGGACATGCGAAAACAATTCGGCCTGGGCAGTTGCCGACATGGCCAGAATTTTCATGTCAGAATCGAAAGTCTTGATTGCATCGAGAAGAAACGCCAAGCCGAGGTCGGTAGGAACATTGCGTTCGTGCACTTCGTCAAAGATGACAAGACCTGTTCCCTCAAGTGTTGGGTCGTTTTGTAAACGCCTCGTCAAGATGCCTTCAGTGACAACTTCAATGCGGGTCGATGCACCAATGCGTCGTTCATCGCGCGTTTGAAATCCCACCGTGTCACCAACGGATTCACCAAGAAGATGCGCCATGCGTTGGGCTGCGGCGCGTGCAGCAAGTCGCCGTGGTTCAAGCATCACAATGCGCTTGCCATTCAGCCATGTTTCATTCAGTAGACGTAGCGGCACAAGGGTGGTTTTACCCGCACCGGGTGGTGCAACGAGAACACAGTGACGTCGCGTGGAAAGAGCATCACGAAGTGGAGAGATGGCTTCCTCAATGGGAAGCCCAGAGTTGTCTAGAGAATTAGACAAGTGCGGGCGTGCCGCGGAATGTGCCGGGGTCGCCAGGTGCAGGAATAGTTGGCTTTGACCAACTTGTGAGTGTTGCAACTTTGGCTGCAACTTCTTTCCAGTCGGCCGAGGCCCACCCTTGAGCGCATGCAGGAATTGAGCCATTTCCTTGGATGACAAGGAAGGCAGGAAGCTCGGTGAGGCCGAGAGCTTTTACTGCAGCACGGTCTGGGTCGCAATACACAAGGAACTCATCGGCATATGGTCCGAGAAATGCGCGAGCCTCGGCAGAGTCGCACGTGATGATGAAGTTGACTCGCGCTGCGGCGCCTGAGAATTGACGCATGATGCGCACGGCTGTTTCGAGAATCCATGAGCTTTCATTAGTAAATGGATCGAGGACAACAGATGCCATATGAAAAGTCGTGAGCCACTCGCGCAAAGTGCGGGCTTGGCCAGCAAGGGGGGTGAGTAAGAGGTCCAGGCTTGGATGGGGGAGAGGGGTACTTGCCACGGTGTCAACGCTAGTTCAGGGGCGCCCCTTCGGTCTAGGTTGGTGGCAATGTTCACCACCACAAGGAGCGCACATGGGCGAAATGATTGAATTTAAGAGCAACGGCGGCACCTGTGCGGGCTATCTCGCTGGCACATCGGGTCCCGGAGTCATTGTGATTCAAGAATGGTGGGGACTTGTGCCACACATTAAGGACATTGCAGACAGGTTTGCAGCCGAAGGATTCGTTGCGCTCGCACCCGACATGTATCACGGCGAAGTCACCTCTGAGCCAGATCTTGCTGGCAAATTGTTGATGAGTATGAATCTTGCAACTGCAGGAAAAGATCTCAGCGGTGCAGTTGATGCATTGCAAGAGCGAACGGGACGCACAAAAGTTGGGGCTACTGGTTTTTGCATGGGTGGCGGGTTGGCGCTCATGGCTGCATGCTTGCGCCCCGACGCGATTAGTGCAGTCGCTCCGTTTTACGGCGGTATGCGACCAGACACAGTGATTGAGTGGGACAACCTTGCTGCAGTTGTCGAAGGGCATTACGCAGAAACAGACCGTGGCACTGCGGCACCTGAAGCAGTGAAGGAATTAGAAGCAACGTTGCGTACAAAAGGCAAGGACGCAACATTCCATGTTTATCCGGGCACGCAGCATGCTTTTTTCAACGACACTCGTCCCGAGGTGTATGACGCTGAAGTATCGCAAGTGGCATGGGATCGCATGCTCGCGCTGTTCCGCGCACATTTATAGAATGCGGATTATCTGGTCAGAAGTGATTAGGCAAGTTCAGCAATTGCTTCTGCAATTGCAATAGCTCGTTGTGCGTTTGCAACGTGCAAGTTTTCAATCATGCGACCATTGAGTTGCACAACGCCTTTGCCTGCGGCGAGAGCTTCGTCGAAGGCAGCAATCACTTCGCGGGCATGGGCGACTTCGTCTTCGCTTGGTGACCATACTTCGTTTGCGATACCCACTTGGTCCGGATGAATGAGGGTCTTTCCGTCGAATCCCATCTCGGCGCCTTGCACGCTTTCTACACGGAAACCATCGGCATTCTTGATGTCGTTGTATACACCATCAAGAATTGGCTTATCTGCTTCGCGTGCGGCAAGTAATGCCATGTGCAGGCTAGGTACAAGTGGGTGACGGCCAGGTACTTGAGCAGCACGCAATTCTTTTGCCAAGTCGTTTGTGCCCATCACAAGAACAGCAACGCGTGGATGCGCGGCTATTGCGCGACAATCCATGATGGCAGTTGGTGTTTCAATCATGGCCCAGATCAGGATCTCTTTTGGAGCGCTGGCAGCATCGAGTGCGGCTGACACTTCATTTACCTCGGCAACCGAGTTGATCTTTGGAATGACAACTGCTGACACACATGCTTTGGCAGCCGCTGCGACATCGGCATGACCCCATGGGGTTGCGAGCGCGTTGCAACGAATGGTGAGCTCACGCTTGCCGTATTCACCCGAATTCACTGCTGCAATCGCCTGTGCGCGAGCAACGTCTTTGGCATCGGGCGACACGGCATCTTCAAGATCGAAGATGATGGCATCTGCTGGAATGCCCTTTGCTTTTTCAAGTGCTCGCTCATTGGCGGCTGGCATGTAAAGAACAGAGCGACGTGGTCGAAGTGCGGACATGGTGTCTCCTAGAAATGTAATGAATTAGAAACCGTATGAAGCGGCAAGTTCTGGGTCGCGTGCAGCAAGCTGACGTGCAAGTTCAACAACAACCTTGCACTGCTTCACGGAAGCATCGTCTTCCATCTTGCCGTCGAGCATGATGGCACCAGTGCCGTCACCCATTGCGTCGATGACGCGTTGCGCTTGGCGCACATCTTCTGGCCGCGGGCTAAACACGCGCTTAGCAATGTCGATCTGCACGGGGTGCAGACTCCATGCTCCGACGCAACCCAACAGATATGCGTTGCGGAACTGGTCTTCGCAGGCAACAACGTCTTTGATGTCGCCAAACGGACCATAGAACGGCAACACGCCGTGCATGACACACGCATCGACCATGCGGGCCATTGTGTAGTGCCAGAGATCTTGCTGAAAGGTAGGACGAACGCCGGTGTAGTCGTCGCCTTGCGGGTCTTGACGAACGATGTAGTCGGGGTGTCCACCGCCAACGCGTGTTGTCTTCATGCGACGGTTAGCTGCAAGGTCTGCTGGCCCGAGTGAGATGCCTTGCATACGAGGTGAAGCACCACAGATTTCTTCAACGTTGGCAACACCACGAGCAGTTTCAAGAATTGCATGCAACAAGATGGGCTTTTTCA
>SXGQ01744122.1_pt1 | contig 35550 bp, 56 predicted proteins | sample 3178371 | NCBI WGS metagenome assembly SXGQ01 (sample SAMN11356859, study PRJNA531348) | freshwater metagenome | isolation source: freshwater sample F1-20 | place: China: Fuxian Lake, Yuxi | collected 2017-12-25 | reverse complement strand
CTTCATATTCTATCATATCTCGACAGACGAAGTGTTTGGAACTTTAGGTTTCGGAGATAAACCTTTTAATGAGGAAACTTCATATGACCCACATTCACCTTACTCAGCAAGTAAAGCTGCATCCGATCATTTCGTTAGGGCTTATGCCGATACTTATGGATTGAATACTCTTATTTCGAATTGCTCGAATAATTACGGTCCTAATCAATATCCTGAAAAGCTAATTCCCGTCGTAATCAAATCTCTAATCGAAAGAAAGCCTATTCCTATTTATGGTGAAGGAAATAACGTAAGAGATTGGTTATTCGTTGAAGATCATGCCGAAGCCATTTTGGAAATTATTATGCGAGGACGTTTTGGTGAAACTTATTGTATTGGAGGTGATTGTGAACTTACAAACCTAGAACTTGTAAAACGTATTATTCTTGAATTTGATAAACAAGAAGGAACTCATTCTATGGATTTAATTTCCTTCGTTAAGGATCGTCCAGGACATGATTTACGATATGCAATAGACCATTCTAAGCTGACTCAAGAAATAGGATGGAAGCCTAGATATTCACTAAACTATGGACTATCTAATACGATTAGTTGGTATATCAAATACTTTAAGAATGAATAATGTAGCACTAACTTTTTTACTTTTTATTATAGCTCAGATATTGGCCTGGTTTCAGGCCAATGGGCAATTTACATGGGAAGTCTTTAAAAAATATCCCTTTGCAATTGCATTTCTAATAGGAGGTATCGCATCCTATTTGTTTGCTCTTGCTCATAAATATGCATTCGTTATGTTCGATGGTGTAGTTTGGCCAGGCCGAATGTTAGCCTTTTCTACAGGTATTGTTATATTCACTCTTATGACTTGGTTTTTCATGGGAGAAACTCTAACCATAAAAACAGGACTTTCAATCCTATTAGCGTTCTGCATTCTTCTTATTCAATTTTATCTTTGAATATATAGATAAAAAAGTTCATATAAATTATGAAGAATAAATTAAGTAGCTTTCGAAAATTTAGTACGATTCAAGAAAAGATTAAAGCAGAGAAGATAAACGAAAAGGCAAAACAAAAGTTGCTTACTTTAACTGAAGAATTTCATGAATCGCAAACAAAATTACAGAAGCTACAAAAAGAATATGTACAAACCGAAAAGGAAAATAAAAGTGAAAAGGAAAAGCTTAAAGCAGAAATTATCGAACAAACTCGAATCGTCAAAGAAAAGAGCAAGTCGTTCAATAGAGCTTTGGGCGAACAGGACTTTATCGACCTTGAAATCTAGCAAAATGAAATTATACAACTTTTGGTCTTGGCCATCTCAACTCATCTCAGATATTCGTGAATGGAATATCGTAAGAAAAGCTCTAAAAGAAGCAGCAGTACAAGAAAAATTCAAGACTTTCAAGTATGAATTAAGAATTGATAGATTAAGTCGAATCTACACTGTTATAAATATACCCGAAGAACTTTGGGAACTAGAAAAGAAAAACATGGTATGGCCGTGGATGTTGGAACAGCTAAGAGAATTAGATGAGATGTTAATGTCTGTTCAATTGAATGATTTGGTTTATCCTGACGTTCAACAAATTCCAGATGCTCCTGCATATTTAGTTATTCTCAAATCTTCTCGAGAGTCTCTTTCGGTATGGAAATTTCTAAGATGGATTTTTAATTGCACTTTCGTCTATCTAATGTTGTATATTACTAACGCATTGATCGGTAAAATCTTCGGACAGACTATCTTTCAGTTTATATCCTCTCTATTTTGAAAACTGTAACAGGAAATAACGGAGGTAGATATTACATTGTTAATGAATCTACAGGTCTTGCACTCCCTTCCGTAACAACAATACTAGGACATACATCCGATAAGTCAGGATTAGAATCATGGATTAAGAGAGTAGGTCAAGAAGAAGCCGATAGAATATCCAAATTTTCAGCAAATCGAGGAACATATATGCATGCTCTACATGAGCATTATTTGAATGCAAAATTTATAGAAGATCTAGACAATCCTCTTCAAATTGCATTTCAAAGAGCAAGAGAAGATTGTTCAACACTTTCTCCTGAAGAAATCGAATGCGGAAAAGACCTGTTTCTGCAATTTCATAATAACTCAGATTTTTACGAAGACATCGGTGAAGTTATCTTTCAAGAAGTGCCAGTATGGTCCCTTAAAGGTGGTGGATATGCAGGAAGATTAGATCTAGCTATTAGATCTAAATCGAGAATTCCCAAAATTATAGACTTCAAAACCAGCAGAAAGCCTAAAAAAAGAGAATGGATTGAAGGTTACTTCAAACAGGTTTCGGCATATTCTGTTGCTATGTTCGAACAATACGGAATCTTTCCTGAACAATGCGAAATATGGATTAGTTGCGAATCCGGAGAGGTTCAGAAATTTATTCTTACCAAAGAGGAAATACAATATTGGTTCAGCGAATTTCATAAAAACGTTTTAACTTACCACGAATCAATAAAATTATAAAACCTTCGTTCGAAGGTTTTCATAAAAAAGATATGAAAAGAATTCCAATATACTTTAATTACATAGGAAGTTATCCTGAGATTTTGGATAGGGCAATAAAATCTATTCCTCCGAGATTTGAGGTTAAAGTAAATTGGAACGAAAATCCTTTACCTTTTACTAAATGTCTAAATCATATACTAGAAACCGAAAAATCTCAAATTTGGTTCTTCATGCATTATGATGCAGAGATATTAGATCCTTCTATATTCGATAAAATGTTAGATGTTTATGATGACGGATTGGATCACGAAGGAAGACCCATCGCTGCAGTAAGTTCATGTTCGATTCTAGACCTTCTAATTTTAATCGATTCCGAGAGAATTAAATTTGTAGGTGGTTGGGATGAAGGTCTTAAGAATAGTTACATGGAAGTGGATCTTAGAAGAAGGATCTATGATGCAGGATTCGGAAATCCAATAATATATGAAGATTCTGAATGTCCCGTGGAAATGAGTCATAATGACTATTCTCTTTTAAGAGATCCGGAAAAGGAAGGTAATATCTCGCATATATACAAGAAGTCTTTGGAAGAAGATTTCACTTATTTTTACACTAAATGGGAAGGAGTTTTTGAAAAACCTTCTTCTTTAGAAGACTTTTTAAAGTCCAATCCTCACCAAAAAAGAAAATAAAATATATAGAAAAACTCACTATTTATGAATATGCCAGAAATTAAAATTGCAATTGCAACCAATATAAACTTCTACGAAAAGACTCTTCCCGTTATTATTTCGTCTTTAAGAGCTAACGGCATTCCCGATGAAATGATTTATATTTTTAATGGTGGATATGAAGAAGAAGCTCAGACAAAATTTGATGGAATCTCCTACTATCAGTTAACTCATAATTCTTACGAATACAGTCCTTTAATTGAAATTGTCGAAAAAGAAATTCAATCGGAATATTGGTTTCTTATGCACGATACCTGTAAGGTAGGTCCTCGATTTAAAGAACTTCTTTATGCAAACATTCCGGCAGATAGACCTGAAAAAATAGCCTTAACTCACAGACCGGCAATGTCTATGGGACTTTATCGATACGATTACTTGATTTCGATAAAAAATAAAATTCTTCAAATAAAGAACACAGATTTCTCCGAAGAGAAAATGCAATGGTGGAAAGCTTGGGGAGTTCCTAATGAAGATTATTTCCTTTGGCTTCATAAGCCTCTACCTAGACTTCCCGTAGCTCCTCATCATATGCAATTCATAGCTTACGAAAATTGGTATGGTACAGATTCAGTTAGAAGATCAGAGTACTTTGGAGGCTTCGATATATACAAAAGCAAATCCAATTGGGGACAGACAAGCGGAGGAATTATGATTAGGCATATCTAATCAAAAAAAAGAAATATGTAATGAAAATTGCCATAATAGGCGCTGGTTGGGTAGGATGCCATCTAACTAAAAATTTATCGGAACAAGGTCACGATATCACTCTTTTTGAAGAGAAAGGTATCTTTAGTTCGACATCATTTTATAACCAGAATCGACTCCATTTAGGATTTCACTATCCTAGAAACTACAGAACTCGATTGCTATGTAAAGAGACTTTCGATAAATTCGAAAATGAATATGGTGAATTCACTGAGATAGTGAATAGGAATATCTATAGCATTCCCGATCGATCAATGATCGATTATGGCACATTTAAAGCTGTTATGTCTTACGATAGAGTAGATTTTGAAGAAGTGGAAGTTGAAGGTCTTCTCAACTTAGAAGGGTCTGTTTTAACTGGAGAAAAATACATTAATTTCCAATCGATAAAGACTTATTTCGAAGATCTTCTTAAAGATAAATTAGTCTATAAAAAGATTGAAAACGTAAATGAAATCTCTTCAGACTTTGATTTTGTAATTAATTGTACAAATAATGCATTAAAAAATGAGGAGATTCCTGCATATTATGAAGCCGCTCTTAGTCTAATTTATACGAAAATAGGAGAGACAAATTTTGATTCTCTAACTCTGATGGATGGAAATTTCTTTTCGATTTATCCTTATGTGCCTGAGAAAAATTTATACACTTTAACGGACGTTGAATATACCCCTCTATATACAAACGAATCTATAGGAAAAATTGATCTATTCTTAAAGGCAATTACGAAAGACTATATTAATTCTATTCGTTTAGACATGGAAGAGAAAGTGAAAACATATTTTCCACAATTTGAAGATCATTTTCGATTTAATGATTGGTTTACCTCAATTAAAGTTAAAACATACAATCAATCCGCGGATCGATATCCTATAATAAGTGTCAATAGAAATGTAATAAGTTGCTTTACCGGTAAGATTCAAGGAATCTATATTATAGAAAATAAGATAAAAGAAATTCTAAAAAAATGACGAATTTAGAACTAATACATCTATTCAAATTATATTTGCATAGAGAACCAACAAAGGCTGAACATAATTTACATGGACGTAAGGCATACGTAAATTTCGAAAATGAAATTAAAGAATGCGAGGAAAGAAAACGAATACTCCGTTATGTAAAAGAGACTCCGGAAAAATCTAAATACCGAATAGCATTTTTAATTAGCGGTCACGTCAGAAAAAATTATTTACTAAAAAGTCTTGTCGATAATTTTCAATTTCATAACTATGATGTTTTTATTCATACTTGGGACGCTAGAGGAAAAAAGGGCATGGAAATGAAATTGGAAACTCTATCGGAAAAAGATCTCGTAGAAGAGGAAATTAAAAAATTCCCAAATCTCGTAGATTATGAAATCGAGAATAATTCAGACTACATTAAAAAAATAGAAAAAGAAGATAGAAAGGTGATCTATTTTAATCATTCGTCTCCTGAAAGATTTATCAAATCTCAGCTATATTCAATAAATCGTTCATGGGAGATTTTCGAAAACCATCTAAAAAAGAATCCTAAGAAGAAATATGATATGGTTGTTAGAATACGTTTCGACATTGCTTTTGGAGAAGTTAATATAGATGAAGATCTAATTAAGGACATAAACGAATTCCCGATTATATTCTTTCCCAATTCTCCTGGACCACATCCTCATCCAGATCACGGAACTTCTTGTATAATTTGTGATAAAATGTACTACGATTGGAATTTGAAATATCCGCATATAACCGAACATCCAACTGTAGTTTGTGACGTTTTCTCTTACGGATCTGTAGATTCTATGAGAGCTTATTGCTCACTTTATGAAAAATATGCAGAATATGCAAAAATTTTTGAAGGAAAAAATCTTCGATCTATGAAACTTAGAAAATCGGATAAACTTATAAAATCTGAAAACGGAAAAGATTATATGGTTACGGATTCAGGTGAAGCTCATTTTTATTATCACGGAACATATCCTGAAAGAATGTTATCATATCATTTACAAGATCATATGTTAGTAGAATCTAAAAAAATTAAACTTAATCCTCGAATACTGAGATGAAAATACTTATAGGTAACACAGGACTTGTTGGACAAGTCTTAAAAGACAAAATACAATTCGATTATGAATTTAACAGTAAAAATCTAAATCGAGAAAATTTCGATAAAATAGAAGAAGGTTGTGATCTTTATTTGTCCTGTCTTCCAGCAACTAAATGGATGGTTAATAAAGATGTAGTAGGCGATATTGAAAATATCATGAAAATCTACGATATCATAAAGGCGAAAGAATACAGAAAGATCGTTTTAATATCGACTATCGATGTCTATGTTGATTCTCCATTAAGATCCGATGAAGATTTTGCACCTACATTTAGGACACTTAATTATGGAAGCAATCGATATTTCTTTGAAATGCTGGTAAATGAAATGAATTGTACGGACATACAAATATATCGATTACCTGCTCTTTTTTGCAACCGAATTAAAAAGAATATCCTATTCGATCTTCTTCATAATAATAACGTTGATAAGATCAATCCTAACACAGAATTTCAGTGGTATAATTTAGACAGATTGGTCGAAGATATTTCGAATCTGGATAAACCTGGAACGTGGAATCTTTTCCCGGAACCAATACACACGAAAGAAATTTTAGAAATCTTCAATATGAATGAGGATCAATTTGAATCACCAGGAAATTCACTTACATATAATTACAATACTAAGTACTCGGAAACCGGCTATACTCAATCAAAAGCTGAAGTTTTGGAGGAATTAATACGATTCGTAAATGAATTTAGGAATAACACAACTAGCATTTAATTCTTCTCATGAATTAGAGGACTTAGCTCCTCTTCTATCTGAATTGAAAATACAAAATCTCGAAATCATTCCTTTTCGAATGAATTCCAAGGAAGATTCGATCATAAAGATTTCCAAGAAATACGATCTAACTCTCGGATCGTCTCAATCAATTTTATTCGGATCCGATATTAAAGACTTTTTACAAGAAGATTTTCCAGATTATATAGTGAGCGTTTTTAATAGATTCTCTAATCTGAATACCAATGTCCTTGTTTTAGGTTCTCCCGGACAAAGAAAGAGTTTTGAAGAAGATCGATTATCGATACAATTTCACAAAATAGATAAGTCTCTTTCTAGCAATTCGATATTATGTATCGAACCTAATTGTCAATCTTATGGAGGAGGTTATTTCTTTACGGTTTCCGAAATTGCAGATTTCATTAGAAAGAACCGATTTACGAATATACGAACAATGATTGACACTCATAATATCATAAATGAAGGTCAATCTCCTTCTCAAATTTTTGAAGAATTTGCTGATCTAATCCATCACGTACATGTATCAGAAAATGAGTTATCCTCATTTCAAGAAAGCGAAGAACATAGAAAATTGGCAAAATCTCTTAAAGAATTTAACTATCGAGGAATCATAACATACGAAGTTAAACCACAATCTAATCTCGAAGAAAGTCTAAAACAATTCAAATCGATATACGAATGAAACATGTAGATGTTGTAATTATTAGTTGGGCAAAAGATGATGCCTTGCTTCAAGTAACAAAAAATGGATTAAATACACTTTTCAATTCAGATGAAGGTAATGTAGCTTTTCATGCTTATATCGTAGAATCAAATAAAGATATTCGATATGAGGATATGGAAGAGTATCAAATGAAATGGATGCATTCAGTTCAAACAATTCATACTGATCTTCCTTTCGGATATCATCGATATTTGAATTTAGGAAGAAAAGCAGGAAAATCACCTTATGTGGTTCTTTGTAATTCGGATTTAACCTACGAAAAAGGTTGGGCTGAACGTATTATCGAGACAATGCAAGCTCATCCTCAATTTCTTTCGGCTTCTCCTTGGTGTCCGCAAACACAAAGAGAAAACACAAACTACATAAATAATATATTCGAAGGATATCAAGTTAGAGGGGAATTAGCTGGATGGTGTATTTTTCAACAAAGAAAAATATACACAATCATAGGAGATTTAGACGAACAATTTGAATTTTGGTATTGCGATAATGACTATTCAGTTCAATTGCAACTAAATAAAGTTAAACATTGCTTGGTTCCTGCTTCTGTAGTTAATCATCATGACGGAAGTTTAGGAAGAACCGGGAATACTCTAAACGAAGAAGAAAAAAGAAGAATAACTGTCGAGCAATCTGAAGTATTTAATCGTAAATACCAAAACCTTATACGCAAATAATCATATAAAAAATAAATAAAAAATCATAACAATGGCAAACAAAATGAAAGTAATGAAAGCTGAAGATGTTCAAGTAATGGAAGAACAATCAGCACCGGTTAGTGCAAACCCTGAAATCGATTCTGCTAAGGTAGAAGAACTTCGTGAAAGATTTGATGCTTTTCAAGCTAATCTAAACGAAAAAACTTATGGATTGGTATTAGATGAAACACAAACAGAAGTTTTATTAAACGAACTTTATCCCAATTTTCAATGGAAAGGATATGAATCTTATGCTATCTCAGAAACTTACACTCAATTAGAAAGTAAAAGAGACGGTAATGGAATTAACGATAAATTCTCTCCAGAAATCATCGAAGCAGTATTCCACTTCTTGAAAAATCATGTTGGAACTGGGCACAAAATTGCTATTCCTTTCCGTCAAATTTGCGATCAATTCGCCGTAAGTATTAACGAAATCAACAAAGATCGTCAAGATTTACGTGACCTTTCTTTAGAGCTAGTTTCGGCTGAACAAGGAATTAAAGTTGAGGATTTAGTAGAACGCATAAATAAAGGTGACTTTAATGGATAAATAGAATAAATTCTATAATGATCTTTAAGAAATTCATAGACTTTATTCTAGAGGCTGCAAAAGTAGATCCAAAGAAAAAAGACATCGAGGATGTACAACCTCAAGTTAAAGACAGCGATCCTTCGGTTCCTCTAGTATGTCCAAAATGTGGAGAAAGCAATCAAATTTGTAATTGTTATACCGACGATTACTACAATGCAAAAACTCCACAATTCACACCTAAAGGAAAAAAATTCAAAACACATGGAAAAAATAAAACCACTAATTGATTTCGTAAAGACTCATGCAGTAAAAATTCTTTCTTTTCTTCTTGTTATTACTTGGATAGGATCTTGTAATAAAGGAAGAAACGTAAATAAACTTGAAAAGAAGAACGCTAATTTAACTCATACAATCGATAGTCTTACAGGATTAACAAAAAATTTTCCTGAAACTTTAAGAGTTGAAAAGCTAAAGATTCATCAAGAATACGATCTTTGGATTTCAAAGAAAGACAGAGGAGAACAACTCATGGATCTACATACGAATTTCGTAAAACCTAGAATTCAAGAGCTTTCTAAGTAAACTTGTTAATAAATTTATTCAAAGTCTGGAGTATACACTCCAGACTTTTTTCATATAAAAATAAAACTATGACTGAAAGAGAAATTGACATTCTAGGATTTGAAAAATACCTAATAGACGATGATGGTGATGAAGACTATTATTACTATTATGATATCGCCGATGGAATGTCTCTAATAAGTAATTGTAAAAGCGAAGAGAAAGGTGGTCAATGGGAAGTATGTATTTTTGATACCGATCCTGAAATTGTTTTTCATGTATTTGGAGAACTTCTAGCCTTTATTAATTCAATGGAATCTAAAATCCGAAAAAAGAAAAAATGAAAAAAGCCCTTGTAACTGGTGGACTTGGTTTTGTAGGATCAAATCTAGTAGACGAACTTATAGAAAGAGGATGGGATGTTTTCGTAATTGACAATCTGATGTCTTTATCTTCTAATCGTCTTTATGCAAATCCTAAGGCCGATACCTATTATTTCGATATTCTTAACATTCAAGATTTTCCTAAGATAGAATTTGATGCTATATTTCACTTGGCTGCTGAAGCCAGAATTCAACCTTCTTTTGAAAATCCTGAACATTGGTTTAAGACGAATTCTTTAGGAACTATCAAAGTTCTCGAATATGCAAAAGAAAATAAATGTAAGTCTTTTGTTTATGCAACAACTTCTTCGAAAAATCACGGATCTCATTTGATTAGTCCTTATACATTTTCAAAGGTTGTCGGTGAAGATGCCGTACGTATGTATGCAAAAGTCTATAATATGAATACATCAATGGCAACCTTCTATAACGTTTACGGTCCTAGAGAACCTCGTATAGGTGAATTTGCTACAGTAACTGAGAAATTTCTAAGACAATGGGAGACTGGAGAGCCTCTTACGATTGTTGGTGACGGTCAACAAAGTCGAGACTTTACTCATGTTTCTGATATTGTTGATGGTTTAATTCTTATGGCGGAAGGTAATTGGAAAGGACATAATTTCGATTTAGGAAGAGGAGAACCTGTAAAAATTATCGATCTTGCAATGGCTATATGTGATGGCAATAAGGAGAAAATTAAATTCGTTCCTCTTAGAAAAAATGAAGGACTACATACAGAATCTGAATGGAAGAAAACAGAAACTATGCTTAGGTGGAGAGCAAAAGAAAACATATTAGAATACATTGCAAAAAGAAAATGAGAATAATTAATTGGGAGCTTTGGCAAAAGCTTAAAGGCAAAACTAAAATAGAAACAGAATACACCTTCGAAAAAAAATTTAATTTCATGAATAGTCTAGATAGACAATACCAAGAGCTGCTTTTCACTATCATATCGCATGGAGTCGAAAAAGAAGACAGGACTTATACAGGAACAAAATCAATTTTTGGATATACTATCAGACATAATATGCGAGAAGGATTTCCTCTTCTAACTACTAAGAAAATGTATTGGAAAGGAATCGTAACTGAGTTGCTTTGGTTTCTTCAAGGACGAACAGATCTTCGATATTTGTTAGAAAATGATTGTCATATCTGGACAGGAGATGCTTACAAAGTTTATGATAAAGATTTTGATAGAGAACATCCACCATTCAGTGCACCTTACCCTAAACGACTAACTATCGAAGAATTCGAAAAGAAAATCATGGAAGATGACGAATTTAATAAATGGTATGGAGATTTGGGACCTATATACGGTTCACAATGGAGACATTGGGGAGACACTGAATTAGATCAAATTGCAATTCTGATCAACGATCTTAAAAAGAATCCGGACAGTAGAAGACTTATGGTAACTGCATGGAATCCTGAAGACTTGCCAAATATGGTTCTTCCACCATGTCATTATGGATTTCAAGTTTATACAAGAGAGTTGAGTAGAGAAGAAAGAGTTGATTTGTATATTAAAAAGTATGGAGATACTGGAATGGATTATGAAAAATATAAAGATACAATTCCAACCAGAACAATCTCTTTAATGTGGAATCAACGTTCGGTAGATACATTCTTAGGTTTACCATTTAATATAGCTTCTTACGGTCTACTACTTGAAATCATCGCAAAAGAAGTAAATATGGTTCCTGATCAATTGATCGGTAATCTTGGAGATGTTCACATTTACAAAAATCATGAAAAGGCAGTAAGAACTCAATTGGTAAGAGAACCATATACTCTTCCTACTCTTAAAATTGAAAGTGAAGTTAAACGAGAAGAAGGAGATTGTTTACCTTCTTATTCTATCTCGGATTTCAAGATTGAAGGATACGAATCCCACCCCACTATTAAAGCAACTCTAAATAATTAGAACATGACAGAAATACGTTTTAGAGACATCGATCCTGATACAGGAGACACATCACAAGACAAAAGAATTTGTTTGATCGAAGATGACAGAATGGTAGATTGGGTAATGTACGGTTTATCTCTAGCATCTGCTGAAGAATCAGACCCTAATCGAGAAATTTACAAACAAGAATTTTATGCGAAATAAAAAGTTACCAATGAGAATTCGATTCGCTAATGCATCTGAATACACAACTCTTAAAATTGCATTCGAATCGTTTAAACCGGACAATGAATTTCAAGATGAGATTTTCGGATGGATAGATAACATATATATTGCTATTAAACTTGATGATTGGAAAAAATCAATTCAAATATGGGAAGCCGAAGAAAAATCTTCTTCACGGGATCTAACTATTATTTCAGAGAAGGAAGACGGCTATATAGTTTCAACACCAATAGGAGATACGCAATATATGTCTAAGAAAGATTACGAAGTATTCATAAAAAAAACAAAACAAAAATGATTGAAGTTATTAAATTCGGAGCTGAATGGTGCGGACCTTGTAAGCTAATGGGACCTCACGTTAAACAGCTCATGGAAAAATACAATGTTGAAGGATCCGATATTAGGATTCTTGATATTGACGTGGATGCGAATCCAGATATGGCAAATGAACATAAAATAAAAACAATACCAACTACTCTATTCTTAATAGAAGGTAACGTGATTGAAAGAAAATCAGGAGTTATACGAAAAGAAGAACTCGAAAGAATTATAGAAACACTTAAACAAGAAACAAATGGCTAGAATTACAAACAGCACACCGAAAAAACATAATTTACCGGAATCGGAATACAAATTAGGTAAATATAAGTATCGAATGGAATTCATAAGAACTGTTATAGGAATTGCAGTTTTAGGACTTCAAATCGTAATCGTTTATAACCTTTTAACGAAATAAAACATGAAAGAAACTTTAGGAATTATCGGACAAGGCTTTGTTGGATCTGCAGTTCGAGAAGGTATGAAAAATCATTTTGATGTAAAATGCTTCGACAAAGATCCGAATAAATTTAGCAATACTCGTTCTATTTTTGAAATTGTAGAAAACACTAACGTAACATTTTTATGTGTTCCTACACCAATGAAGAAATCAGGAGAATGCGATCTTGGAATTCTTTCTTCTGCGTTAAATGAAATTTCCGAATGTGTTAAAGCACTTAATGCTGATGGATATATCGTGGTTATCAAATCCACAATTCCACCAGGAACTACTGAAAATTTGAATAAAATCTTCACGAATTTAGATATCGTTTTCAATCCTGAATTCTTAACCGAGGCAAATGCAGTAAATGATTATTTGAATCAGAATCGAATTGTAGTTGGTGGTGAAAGGCCAGGATCTACTCGAGTAAAACAAATCTTTGCTAAGGCTTTTCCTAAAGTTCCGATCATCAAAACAAGTTCAACTATCGCAGAAACTATTAAGTATGTTACTAATACTTTCTTGGCAATGAAAGTTTCCTATGCAAACGAAATCTATCAATTATGTCAAGGACTCGGTATTGATTATGATAAAGTAATTGAATATGCTCGATATGATGATCGTTTAGGAAATTCGCATTGGTCGGTTCCTGGTCCAGATGGCGATTTTGGATTCGGTGGACATTGCTTTCCTAAAGATATAGCTGCTTTACAATTCCTCGCAAAAGAACTTAATGTTGATACTACGATGTTAACCGCGGCAATTAATAAAAATACACAAGTAAGAACCGATTTAGATTGGACTAAACAAGTAGGTCGAGCAGTATCTAACGAAGAATAAAATATGAAGGTAACTCTAGAAAAAATTGAAGGAGAAATCATTAAGGATAACGAAACGTATATCCTTGAAGATAACAATTTCTTAGAGCATATGACTCTAAGCAGAACATTCTTAAAACCAGGCCAATCAACAAGAGGACATTCACATCATGCTCAAGAGGAAGTTTATATCTTTACTCAAGGAGAAGGGACTATGCAAATTGACGAAACAAAATACGATGCAAAACCCGGTGATACTTTTCTAATTCGATCTGGACAATTTCATCGAGTATTCAATTTATCAGAAACAGAACCTTGTGCATTTACTTGCGTTTTCGAAAAGTATGACAGATCTGGATTTGATGCAATTTACAAAAATAATTAAAACATGGAACAAAACAAAAAGAAAATCGTAGGATTCACGGCAGGAAATTTTGACGTTTTACATCCTGGCTATATCTACACGTTCGAAGAAGCAAAAAGACATTGTGATTGGTTTATCATATTTTTACATGCCGATCCTTCAGTTAATCGTAAAAACAAATACAAGCCAGTAGTTCCTCTTTACGAAAGATACAAATCTTTGATGGCGATTAAGTACATTGATGAGGTTATCTGTTATGATACCGAAGAAGATCTAGAAAAATTGATTGAATTCTTTAAGCCGGATATTCGTATTTTAGGTGATGACTATATCGGTAAGCGTTTTACAGGAGATCATCTTCCTCCGAAAGTTGTTTATACAACTCGTTCTCACGGATGGTCAACTACAAAAATGAAAGACCTAATCACGGTACAAACTATTAAGCAAAATCCTGATTTAGTGAAGTCTGTTTTAGCAGATCCAGGAATTGCAGATAAAATACAAGAAGAAATTAAGAATCTACAAAGAGACGAAATTCTTCCTAAATACAAATAGAATGAAGAAGCAAGTATACGAAACACCGGAAAATTACAATTCGATATTCGTTAATGTTACTCTATCGGCAAAAACGATAGATGGTAAATATCCTTTAGGAGAATTAAGAGCAGCCTCTGTAGGTAATTGGCTAATTTCTGAAGACACTGCAAAACGAATCAAATACCTATATCCTGTAAGAAGAAATAAAATTCTCGGAGTTTTTGAAGTTACTGGATATCATATTATGAAAATTGAAGATCAAGAAAGGGTTCAATTCGATCTTAAATTTATCTTTGAAGGGTCGACTAGATTAGTTGAAAGTGCACAAGAATATATGAATCGTACAAATTACGTTACAAAGCTTTTTGAATCATGAGTGATAAAAAGCCAGATAACGTAGCAGATAATCCTGGACTTCTTCCTTATGCTTCTAATGTAGGAGCACCTTCAATTAAACCTGAAGAGGTTTCCATTTGGAAGATTAGAGGAGCTCATCGAGTGAATTCTGAACTTAAAGCCAAATACGAAGAGCTGAAAGCAGAATTTCAAAAATTGATGGAAGAGTATAAATGGAACGATTTAATCTATCATGCACAATACTCTTTCGAACCAGTAAACGGATATGTTTACCATCTATACGTTAGAGATTCAGGCGAGCTTTTTCTTTCTCTTATTTCTCCAATCGAATGGAATAAAAAACATGTAGGATCTTTTCAATTGGATTCTAAAGACAAATGGATAAAAATAGATTATGAAACTAACAAATGAATTTGAGCCTATCAGAGAATGGGCAAAAGAGAAAGGTATATACGAGAAAGGAGATCCCAAGACTCAATACATTAAGTTAATGGAAGAGGTCGGTGAATTGGCTCAATCCATTCTCAAAAACAATCCTGAAGAATTTATGGATGCAATAGGTGATTGTGTTGTTGTTCTTACGAATTTGGCCAAATTAAACGATGTAAAAATCGAAGATTGTATTAACGGATCTTACGAAGTGATCGCTAAGAGAAAAGGTCAAATGATAAACGGAACTTTCGTTAAAGAAGATTAAATGGTAACTATTCATGAGGTTCAACAAGTTCTAATAGTGAACACACCTCACGGAACATCACAGGTTCTTTTTATCATGGATTATGGAATTCATTTGAATTCTATATGGGTTTGTACATGTCTCGAAGATGGTAAAATAAGGCATTACGATACAAATCAAATAACGATTGAGAAGAATAATACAATGGATCTTAATCTTGAAAACAAATAAATAAAGAAAATACTAATATATGAGTAAAAGAGACAATATCGTAAAGTGGTCTATAGTAAGTATATTTGTTGCACTATATACAATGGTCAGTGTAATATCTACTATTCACGTTATCGATTTTTTCAGACTGTCGAATCCGGAGTGGTTGGCAGTGACATTGGCTATTGCATTTGAAGTAGGAGCTGCAGCCTGTTTGGGAGCCATTGTAATTTTAGATAAAACTAGCCGATGGTTAGTTTGGGCACTTTTCGTTTTAATTACGGGAATGCAAATGATGGGAAATATGTATTATGCATACACACACCTTCAAGACTTTCAAGGATGGATTGAGCTATTTGCTCTAAATGAAGAAGAACCCATCTTTCAAAAGAGAATACTCTCAATTGTTTCAGGCGCTATTCTTCCTATAGTCGCTTTAGGATTTATAAAATCTCTTGTTGACTATATTCGTCCTTCAAATGAAAATGAAGGTCCCGAAGATCCGACTCCTAAAGATAAACCAAAATCGGAATCCGATAGAGTTTGGGAAAAAGTTAAAGAACTTCGAGAAGAAGGAAAACTTCCACCGGAACCAACCGAAGAGGAATTAGCTGACGAACCTACCTCTTTGGCATTTACTCCATATACAAATGAAGAAGAGGAAGAGGAATGGGATTCAACTCTTCAAGACGGATTAAATGACGAAGAAATTGCTGAAATTAGTAATTATATGGATGAGGTTATCACAGATCTAACCCCCGAAGAAAAGAAAGACGACGAAAAGGTAAAAGAAGTTGAAAAGAAAATTGCTACCGTTATAGCTAAAAATCCCGAATTAAAAGAAAAGCTTAATGAAGAGATTAAAAAGCTAGATAAAAACGAAGATAAATATACAAAATCAGAAGACTCACCTATTGCAAATATCAATAGCTCAAGAAGAATCTTCGGAGGTATGTAATTAAAATGCAAGATGTTAATGGATTAATGGCAAGTAGTTTTTCGCAAGACTATCTTGACTTACAAAAAGGCTTTTGTTGCGATACTGGAAGTCTAAAACTTATTAGATGGATTGGATGTAAACCTTCAATTTACAAAGGAAGTAAGAATCTATTCAGTTCAGAAGATTTGGCTTTTTGTTCTTGGTTTCAATCGATCGAGAATTATTCTTTCGTAACTCTTGATTTGGCTGCCGGTGAAGTTGTCGAATTGCAATTCAGCGGAATACAATTCTTTCTAATGAAATGTGTATGGGAAGAGAATTCTCTAACATCTCAAAAGTTCTTGGAAGTCGGTATCAATCAACAACCAGGAGTTATAGGATCCACAATTCCTTTTCCTATAGAATCACCTAATCCGGTTCAATACAATTATTCAATGGTGAGAGATGTTTATCAACTAAACACATCAACCGAAGTAACTGGGAACGTTAAATTTAATAACTGTTCTCCATATCAAGTTTACGTATCAATACTCTACGCATATTAAAAAAAGATAAAAAAATGTCTTCTACAACTAGAATAAACCTTAAAACACAATTTGCTGCTGGAACTGCAGCAACTGCAACAAAATTCGAGAATCTAATAGATTCAGCTTATAACACATATGAGGATTCTGTTCTTATCGGACCTGTAGGTGAAACCGGAACTAACGGATTAGTCGGGCCTTCAGGAGCTACTCACTATAATGGTCTTATTGGACCTTCAGGATCTACTCATTATAATGGACTTTTAGGACCTACTGGATCTACTCATTACATCGGTCTTTGGTTATTACCAGGAAGTTCAGCTCCTACTGGACCTACATCTGCAGGATCTACAGGATCTGTTATAATTGACGGAACGGATGTTTATATTTGTACTTCTTTAGATTCATGGGTTGTTTTAACCGGATCCACTTCTTTTTAATCTCGATATTGTATTTAGCATATAATTAGAAAACTATATAAAATGGCAAAAAGAGAAATTACAAATTTAGGAGAAGCACTTTCTGTATTCGTACAAGTTGCTGAATTAGCTCAAGCAAAAGGAATCCTTTCTTTTGACGATGCGGTAATCACAAAATCTGCAATTGATTTTGTAAATGAACTATCAAAACAAGTAAACCAAGCTGAGGGTCAAGAGACCTTAGAAGAAGTTGAAGTAGTAGAGGGACCTAAAGGCTAAGTAAAAAAATCTTTTTCGCCTTATGGAAAAGATGTATAAACAAGGCGAAGATCTAAAAAACTCTGTTAAAGTCGGAGATATTATTGAAATTGCTGAAGGCATTTTCATTAAAGTTACTTCGGTAAAAATAATAGAAGAAGATCTGGCCGGAACCAAAAAAACAAACGTCTATCTTAAAGGCGAAATAATTTCGAATGGAAGGAGATAAACTCTTAGGCTCTAATAAGCAAGAAACTATTGATTATACACATAATCAGAATTCAGATCTAGAAAAGATCCGATATTACCATGGTACATGGAAAAATTTCTTTGATTATTGGAAGAAAAGAGGAGTTAAGGTTGATCCTTACGAGGGAACAGAAATAATTCACCCAGTAAAGAAAACTCAAACCAAAACGACACTTCCTATTCAAGATTTTGGAACTTACGATAAAGGCGAAATGAACAATAAGCTAACTGAATCTTTCGATCAATTTTTGCAAGATGAAGGATTGCTTGAAAACAAAGACTAGAAGATGCAATTCATTAAGCTTGGAGAAAAGAACGATACAAAAAGACTTATAGTCCTAGACTCTAAATTAAGAGATATTGCAAATATCCGAAACGAAAAGAAAGACATATATCCTATAAATCTTGACGAAGAAATGTCAAAATTTATGGATGCCTGGAAGAAGGGACAGAGATACAATCCTCAATTCAAATATGATTCGATAGATTATACAAAAACGAACATAGCCAAAATGATCGATAATCTGAAAGAAGAATTTGTTGATTTTGGACACGAGTTTTCGTATTTCTATTTGAATCTTCTAGACTTTTATGGTAATTGGGTAGATGTTTTTTCTTCAGATAAAGAAAGATCGAGTCATAGATTTGCAGACGGTTTATTTCAACTATACGGGAAAGCTGATTTTCGAGGTCTTCAACTCTCTAAAGAAATTCTAAAAACTACGAGAAGAAAAGACGTACCGGATAACGAACTGATATACGACGGAAATTACTTGGTTAAGAAATTCAACGAAAAAATGATCGATGACTTGGGTATCGATCCTTGGAAGTGTGAATTCAAAAACATTCCCGGTAGAATAGGTCTATCGACACCAGAAAGAAAGATATACATTAATTCCAAAGCTAAATTTGCTGGAGGTGACATTAATTCTCTTTTGGCACATGAAATAGGAGTTCATGTATTCAGAGCAGAAACCGGATATGACTTAGGTCTTTTTGGATTTACTATCGGATCGGTAGACAATGAATCGATAGAAGAAGGACTTGCAATAAGGAGATCCTATAATCTAAAAGTTACTAAGCCTAATATCTTATTTGAAGCTTCTATCAATTGCTTAATTTCATCAATTGTAGATACGATGGATTTTTACTCGATTGTTGAATTTTTAATGGACTATAACGAAGATCTAAATTGGTGTTTCAAAAAAGCATGTAGAGTAAAACGATCACTTGAAGATACTTCAGTTTTTGGTGGATTTTCTAGAGATCAAGTGTACATGAAAGGATATGCTATCGTAAAAGAATTGGACGATAAAACCTATAACGAAGATCTTTTCAAGTATCGATTAGCTAACACAGAGCTACATTTTATTCCTACTCTCGATAGATTTAAGCAAATTAAAGATTCTCTATAATGTCGATATTCAAATCATATAATGATTTCGTAAATAGAGAACATGAGGTAACTCACTCTGTTGGGAAAATCTATGGTAAGCGAGCTAAAGACACTGATGGATCTTTACAATCAATTGATTCGGAAAATTCGGTTTATATTACTTTCGATTATTGTCCGAAAACAGATCTAAAAGAATCCGTTCTGAATTTGCTTAGAGAGAAAAAAATTCCTTGCACTTTTTTCATTTCGTCTAAATCCATCATCGAAGATTCAGGATTCGAAAAGAAAATAAACGGAATCGATTATTCTATTCAAGGACATTCACACGATCATTTAACGGCAAATGAAATTTCTAACGAAGATCAAAAGAATGAAATCGTAAAGAACGTCAATTATTTGAACGAAAGGTTCAAAACAGAAGTAAAGTATTACAGATTCCCTAACGGCATTTCAACTCCTTACTCATTAGCTACTCTTAAAGAAATGAGAATAAAACCGGTTAGTTGGTTTAATGGTGTTATGGATAGTAGAACGAGAACATATTACAATTTAGACGTTGAAGGTAACGTTGAAAGAATAGAAGATAAATTCGATTTACTAAAACCGGAAATGCTGCCTGGAAAAATCTTTCTCTTTCATCTAGGAGATAACGGGGATCGGACAACGAAATACTTAAAAGACTTTATTGAATACTGTTCAAATAATAAAATAACATTTGCAAGACTTTAGGATGAGAAACTTCTCATCCTTTTTTCATATAAATTAAAAAAGGTAATTATGTTTAAGAACATGGAAGAACTATCTCCTTCTCTTAACAAAGGTCTTCAGCTTTTTATAGAAAGGATGGATATGACTCAAAGAGACAGGGAATTATTTTACGATATCGTAGGTTTTGCTTTCGACGAGGGCATGATTAAAGGAAAAGAACAATATCTAAAAGACGAACTAAAAACACATGAAGAAAATGGCCAGTAAAAGAAAGAAAAAAACCTCACAACCTCAAAGAAAGCCGAGTATTCAAAAGAACTTTCAGCTTCCTCAAATGATTGGATTAGAAACATCCACTCTACCAAAACAAACGGTAAGTCTTAGTATAATCGTTAAAAACGAATCTAAAGTAATTACTCGTATGTTAGAATCCGTTTGGTCTATTCTCGATTATTATGTAGTGGTAGATACAGGATCTACGGATGGAACTCAAGACATCATCCGAAAATTCTTTGAAGAGAAAGGAATTCCAGGAGAAGTTGTAGATCATCCATGGAAAAACTTCGAGGATGCAAGAAATAAAGCAAGAGAATTAGTAAAAGGAAAGGCAGACTTTGGATTTTGGATAGATGCCGATGAAGAATTAATCATACATCCAGGATTTAATATCAATCTTTTCAAATCTAATTTAGGAAAGGCCGATGGAGCAAATATCAAAATTCACTACGGAGGTCAAAACTACTTTAGAATGGAATTCTTTAAAGCAGACTTTCCGTGGTATTGGTACGGTCCTGTACATGAAGTACTTATTTCTGATGTAGAAAGTAGAATTGGTGCAGTTGAAGGTTTACATGTTCTTGTAAGACCTGATGGAAATTCATGGAACATTGAAACACAACAACAAAAATACGAAGGACATGCAAAAATTCTAGAAGAATACGTTGCAAACGATCCCAAAGAAGATCCTCGTTGGTTATTCTACTTAGCTCAATCTTGGAGAGATTCTAATACTAAAGAAGGAAGAGAAAAAGCAATTGAATGGTATGCAAAAAGAAGAGATATCATTAATCATGGATATTGGGAAGAATGTTATTTCTCTAGTCTAATGGTTGCTTCTCTTAAAGGTCAAAATAACTATCCTATTGAAGAAGTAATTAAGGAATTCTTAGGCACAGGAAAATATAACAAATATCGAATCGAACACCTAATTCCTGTAATTGCATATTACCAATCTAAAAAAGATTACGATATTGCATATATTTACGGATTGCGAGCTATGCAAGAAGCAGGAAAATCACCTTTCCCTAAGTCTTCTTTATTCGTAGACGAATCGGTTTATCTTTGGAGAACTTATGATATGCATTCAATTTCTTGCTGGTATTCAGGAAGAAGAGATGAGGCTAAAGCAGTTTATCGATTATTAGAAGAGCAAATTAAGAAAGGTTTAGTACCTTCCGATCAAATAGAAAGAATTGTAGCAAATAAAAAATTCTTCCATGGAACTGAAGAGAAACAGGGAAATACGAATAAAAGCTTGGTATAATCAATCAGAATTAGTTAACGATTCTGATAAATGGGAAGTCTTTTCCAAAGACGAAGAAGACACTCTTTACATATTCGTAAAGGATTCTCTAAACGGAAATCAATTGAAGCTTAAGATAGAAAAATCGGCCGAGATTAAAGAGGAGAGTCCTAAGAAAAATGAAGAAAAACCTAAAGAACCCGAAGAAAATCAAAAGGAGCAAGAGGAATCTGAATGATTCCTCTTGTGATATATAGAAAAAAGCATACACTTAATGAAAAAATTACTGAAATTTAAGGATTTTTCTCTAAAAATAGAAAGAGAAATTGCTCTAGTAGAGATGATGAGATTAGATCAGGAATTAGGATTGTATGATATAGATTTCTCTATTACAGAACTTAATTTTTCACCTAGAGGGTTTGTTGGAGATTTCGATAAAATAGTATTAGATATGAAATCTGTACTAGCTAATTTTTTCGTAAACTTAAAAAATTCACAAAGAGATGTTCAACGAGATTTTGCTCAATTATATGCCTCGTTTAATAAAACAGGTAAAAGATTATCCCAAATGGAATATGAAAAAATAATTGATGTTTTGGAACCTATAATTAAGCGATCAGGATTCAAAACTAAATTAAAAAATAAAGATTTGTCTCTATGTTTCTTAACCGCTATGAGTCAAACTAAAAATTTAGATAGTAAAATTCCATCTGAAATTTTAGAATCTTTAAGCAATGATGAATTGTTTGAAGGTGGAGCTTACGGACACTTGTCTCATCCTTTCGAAGATATGAATCTTACTATGGCTGACTTACTTCAAATGATTGAGGCAACCGTCGATGGTAATTTCGGTCCAGAAAATTTCGTTCAAGAAAAAACAGACGGACAGCAATTATCGATATCATGGAAAGATGGTAGGGTTATAGCTGCAAGAAATAAAAAACATCTTGCAAATGGCGGTGAAAATGCAATGGATTCTCAAGGAGTTGCTGATCTATTTGCCGGAAGAGGGGATATCGAAACCGTATACAATGCTGCTATGCAAGATCTTACGGCTTCGATAGGAGCTCTATCCGAAGAAGACAAAACCAAATACTTTGCAAATGGTAAGAAATTTGCCTCATTAGAAATTATTACTCCATTAACACAAAACACAGTTCCTTATGGATTAAATATGTTGGTGTTTCATGGAGTTCTTGAGTATGACGAGGCAGGAAATGTCATTGACGAAGATAAACAAGCGGGAAGAGATTTAGGTCGATTAATTAAGGAAGCTAATGTTGCTGCTCAAAAAACATTCTTTGTTAGAGGACCTCAAGATATGGACATTAAACCTCTGCCTAACGCAAAAGCTAGAGGAGCTTATTACAAAAAGAAATATCAAGAAATTCTTAAGACTTGTGAATTAGGTCCGGCATCCACTGTATATGATTATGCATTAGGAATGGCAAAAAATGTTCTTAAAGAAGAGGCAGACAATGCAGGAGTTACAATTCCCGAAGATGCTGTTGAAGGACTTGCTAAACGAATCGGAGATATCGATAAAGCATTCTCAGTTCCTTTAATTAAAAAGTCTTTAGGAAAAGACGCCGAATGGTTTATCAATCTTGAAAAGAAATCTGCAAAAGATTTGAAAGCTAGAGTATATGGACCTTTGGAATCTCTTTTCTTGGAAGTCGGTACTGAATTTATGAAGAATATGTCTTCATTCCTTTCTGCCGATCCTACAACTGCCTCTGAAGCAATGAGAAAAGAAATCGATCAGACTATTGCAAGTATTAGAACTAACGGAGATTCTACTGATGTAGAAAAGCTAGAAAGACAATTAACGAGAGTTACGGCAGCTGGTGGATTAGATTCTATTGTACCTACTGAAGGAATTACATTCATATTCAAAGGTAGGTTATACAAATACACTGGAATCTTTGCTCCGATACATCAAATACGATCAATTCTAGCATACAAAAAATAAAAGAAAGATATGTGTTACACGAAAGAACAAATAGAAAATGCTGTTAAAGCTAAAGGTTATAAATGGTTTGATGACTCTTCAAATAAAGGATATGATGTAAATATCATTGGAGTTAGAAACACTTCACCTGCAGTTTACCGAAAAGTTACTAACGTATTTGACGACTGCCTAACAATTTCGTTTAAAGATGAAAAGGGTGCTTGGCAATTTTATTGTTGGATGGCAACTTGCGATCCCGGAAAGAAAGGTGTACAACAATTCCATAATAAAAAAGGAGTTGCAAGATTAATTCCAGGTCAATATCGAGGTGTATGGATGATAGACTTACATCAAGGAAAATACAGTGCCCTTTGTCAAAGAGGAGGAAACGTAAAAGTTTGGAGAGATGGAAATAAAGACCTTGTATTTGATGAGGTTTTAGTAGACGAAGGAATGTTCGGAATTAACATTCATAAGGCTGGACAGGATTCTACATGGGTAGAAAATTGGTCAGAAGGATGTCAAGTATTTAAGAGAGTTAAAGACTTCGATGCATTTATGGCAATCTGTAGAAAGGCTGCAAAGATACATGGTAATAAGTTTTCTTACACACTACTAGAATCAAGCGATATAAAATAAAACAAATATATGGAAACTCTAAAAAAAGGAAGTAAAGGCGAATCCGTCAAAACACTTCAAGAATTTTTGAAAATTATTGTCGATGGCGATTTCGGATCTAAAACAGAAAGTGCCGTTAAGTCATATCAAAAGAAAAACGGATTAGTTGTTGATGGCGTTGTTGGTCCTAAAACTTGGGCTCATATGGGTATTCTAAATACAGACAATGCAGAAAACTCTGAAATTCAATCTTCTTTGGATATCAAACAACATTACATGCCGGTTGGTACTTATTTTCCCGGTCCAGTAAAGAAGCAATGGATATTCTTACATCATACAGCAGGTTGGGAAAATCCTTATAACGTTGCAGATATGTGGGCAAGAGATAAAAGAGGAAACGTTGCTACCGAATTTATTTTAGGTGGTCAATCCGTAAGAAACGGAAATGCAAAGTTTGATGGTGAATTAGTTCAATGCTTCCCTGAAGGAGGTTATGGATGGCACACAGGAACAGGAAATTCTGTAATGCATAGAAATTCCGTTGCAATCGAGGTTTGTTGTATGGGTCAAATAGTTAATGGTAAAACTTATGTTGGTACGGTTGCAGATCCTTCACAAATCGTAACTTTAGCAAAACCTTTTAGAGGTCATAAAACATGGCACAGATATTCAGACGAACAAATTAGAGTTCTTAAAAATTGGATCCTTTATTGTGCAAATAAATATAACATAGATCCTAGAGTTGGATTGGTTGAGTGGGTAAGAGAGAAAGGAGCTGATGGATTTGATGTATTGGATTTAGCCAAAGCCGAGAAGACTCCAGGAATGTATACACATACTAATGTAATTAGAGGTAAAGTAGATATGTTTCCTCAACCTGAATTAATAGATATGTTATTGTCACTATAAGAAATGGACAACAAAGATAAAGCATACGAAGATTCTGCATTTGGACCTGGAATGATGTTTGGTATTCCAGGACCTAGGCCTAAACGAGATACTAAAGGAATTCCTTCGGATCCAAAAAAAGAAAAAGGCAAAGAAATAGGTAAAACAAAAATGAAAAAATTCAAACAATTCGTAAATGAAGATCTACCTACTCAGGAAATAGATCCATCAAAGTTTCCCAATCCGTCAACGAAAGGAGACAAACAATTTTTTATTAAAGGAAAGAAAGACGGAGACGGTGGAGATGATGTAGTAGTAACTAAAGATTCTGCCATTCCTGCAAAGTCTCTTAAACCTTCACAAGACGCAGTTTACTTAGGTAAATCTCTTGGATTGGCAATTGCTGGGGTTGAAGGAGGAGATCTTGGTGCTGTAATTTCTAGAGATAATCGTATATTAGACGGTCATCATCGTTGGGCTGCCACTATGTTTACAAATCCCAATGCAAAGATTATGGGTGCTAAAGCCGATCTAGGAATAGGTGACTTAGTTCCTGTACTTAGAGCTGCAGGAGATGCAATAGGAAATGAAAGAGGAACTATGCCAGGACATGGAGATGTTAATATCTTTCAAGCAACTATTAAAGACGTTGAAGATTGTATATACAATGGAGCTAATATGGATCCTAAATACTTCGATAAAGACAAGGCCGTAGCATGGTATGAAAAAAATAAAGATAACGTTGCAAAAGGTCTTAAAATGATTCAAAGAGAAGGTCCACCTGCCGGTGCTCCTCCTAGACAAGAAATGCCTAAAATCGAACCTGAACAAGTTGATGTAGTAGCAAAAAATCTTAGTGCTGGTAAAATAGATGTTAGAAAACCTTATAATGAATCTAATGTAATGTCATTTGAAGACTTTATGTTTGAATCTGAGTTAAATGAATTAGCTCTCAGTTCTACTGGAGTTAAAGGACTTCTTCACGCAATCTATTATAATTGGGATAACATAAAAGATAAAATCCGATCTAAATTTTATTTCAAATCTTTTAGAGATGTTATAGAATTTATTAAAAGTGGAGATCAAGAAGAACAGACAGAATTAACAAACGCGGTTAAGCAAATGGGTATCGAAATACTTGATCTTGACGATAAAAGCACATGGAATCTAAAATGAAAAATTCAAACGTAAAATCATTTGAGCAATACATATTTGAAGCTCAATTTGCTTCACAAAAAGTCGTTATATTTCCTGGAAGGTTTCAACCCTTTCATTTAGGACATATTGCCGCTTTACAAAAATGTCATAACATATACAGACTTCCTGTAGTACCTATTCAAATACTATCAAAAACAGACAAATCTCCATTTCCGGATTCCCTGCTTGAAAAAATAGGAAATGCAGTTGCTAAGGAATTTAATTGGATGGCTGGATATGTTTTTTATCCTCAAGGATTAAAAACAGTAGTTCCTCAAATGGTTAAATTATTGAGAGAACAATACGATTTTGAAGCTGTCGGTATGGGTTGTGGATCTGATAGATTAAGGGCTTATGAACCTCAAATAAAATATCTAAATTCGGATAAATCTGATGTTCCTATCTCTGAACCTTTCCGTTTAGAAATGTGTGACGAGAGAGCTCCTGGTGGACCTTCAGGAACAAGAGTTAGAGAGGCTATAATTGCAGGAGATGTTAAGCTATTTGAAGAAATGACTCCTTCATCAGTTCATCCTTTTTACAAACAATTAAAGAAATTTTTGTCGTAATGTTTAAGAAATTTAGAAAACATATAGACGAAACTTTTGCCTATGAAACAGATCCTCTTAAAGAAGGAGATGCTATATGGGTAAAGAAAATTAAATTCGACGGAAGTACAATTATTCAGATTGTGGGTCAGATTGACGGAATCAAAGGAATGCATACTGCAATAATTTCTTTAAGAACGAAGTCACTAGATAACTTTGGAGAAGATAGTCTTAAACAAAGATTAATCATACACCAAAAAGATTTTGTCTCTAAAGAAGAGGCTATCAATCATCTTAAGTCAATGGAAAACGAAATTAAATTCATATAATGATAAAAATACTAAAATTCTCGGACTTCGTAAACGAATTTAAAGTCGACGAATTCATAAGTGATTTCAAAGTCTTTGAAGGTGGTAATGCAATCGATCAAGCAAGACCTATTAAACAATCAGAAGTTGATGCAACTTACGATTTCGTTATTAAACAAATTTATCCTATTCTTGGAATCTCTGAAGAGAGTGCAAAACCTATCGGATCTTTCAAGAAGAAAGCCCCAGAACAAACATCCGGAGATATCGATATTGCAGTCCTTGCCGAAACTATCGCAGGGCAGAATGGATTAGCAATGGACGAAGTTCTAACTTTCATGGACTCGGCTTTACGAGGTTCAGGATATGAACCGACAACTAATAAAGGTCTACAACAATGTTCCATAGGTGTTCCTGTAGAAGGTAAACCCAATAACGGAATAGCTCAAATAGATTTAATGCTTACAGATAATCTAGACTTTTCTACTTTCATGTACCATTCACCCGACTTTACGAAAGCCGAATCAAAATACAAAGGACTTTATAGAAATATCCTTCTTATGATGATTATTTCAAATTCTAAAAGACAAACAACTAAACTCACAGACAAAGGAGAGGTTCAAGAATATAAGGCTTATGTTCTTCGTTTAAATCAAGGAGTTGTTTCTGTAGCTAAGACTTTCATGGGTGCCAGAGGAATCACAAAACAAGCTAAGCTTCTTAGCGATCAAGACAAATTTATAACAAACACACCAGAAGTAATTGCCGAATTAGCATTCGGTCCTGATATTCCGGTATCTGAATTAATGACATTTGAAGATATGTGGAGACATGTAACTTCTCCGTCTTTTATCTACAAAGACAAATTAGATTCGATCCTTTCAGATTTTAGAAATAGAATTTTAGCAACTAAAGTTCCGTTTCCTACTGAATGTGTAGATCAATATCCAAATATATTTGCATAATGAATAGACTATTAAAATTTAAAGAGTTTTCTGTATTAATGGAAGGTCTCGTTTTCGAGAAAGCAGAAAAAGATCCTTGGAAAACAAATTCAGAAGATAAACCTTATTGGGATGCTTATAGGAATCTTGTTTCTGAAAAACCTCCTAAAAATACAAAACCGAATGAATTGATTAGGGCTTCTTTCGGAGTAGATTCGCCTAATACGAATGTGATTTCAGACGAAGCAAGAAAAAACATAAATAAGATTTTTAAATTCGTAGAAGATGAAGAGCCTACAGAAATAATCAAATATAAGCCAGGAGAAGAAAATGTAAGTGGCTCTCATGGCTCTAGTGAATATTCGATATACAAAGTAAAAACGAAAAAAAATCCAGAAGGTCATTGGATAACTAATAATGATTCTTCTAAAAAAGTTAAAATTGAAGGAGAGATAAAACTTTTTTCTCCGAAAGATCTTACACCAGGTGAACTAGGTCTGAATACTCAAGACTATCCAAATAAAACTTTTTTAGCTACTGAAGCCAGAAGAGCAATCAAAAATCTCGTACATGACAAGTTACATTTAGATTTTATACTAAAGCTAATCGATATATGTGAGAATCCTGAGCAATATAATTTTTCGCCTGAATTAAAAGATTCGATTGACGAAACTCTCGGATCATATCGAGTAGAGTATGACTTTGAAAACTTTGATAAAATTTTAGAGCTAGGAAATCTCGGAAACATACAGAATGATTTCGGAGAAGTTCTCGGAGGTTTATTTCTTTTCAATTTAGTTAAGCCTGAAGGAATCGGAGGAGGTGTAGAATATCCTCCACCGACTCAAAAATTAGTAGATTTTTTCTTTAACGGGAAAGGAGTTTCTTCGAAAGGTGGAAAAACAGGAGGTGCTGCTGCCACAATAACAGAATATATTACTCAGATTAAAAAATCTATAGATGCAGGATGGGTAATGTCTCCTTCTCAAGAAGAAGTTTATAATACGATACTTAAACCTATGTCTGTAGGAGAATCTGAGAATAAAGAAAGAGCACCTAGAATATGGTTCGGTTCGAGTTCAAGAGGATCCGAAGTATTTAGTGGAGTAGTAGCTTGCTTAGAGGCTGCTAATCTTCCTGGATGGGTAACGTTTAAAAATGAATTTGGATTGAGAGGCGGAGTAGACATAAATCGAGACGATATTATAGATTGTTTTGATCGATTAGGAAAATCAGGAAATTTATCAATAGCTATACAGACTTACAGTAACTCGGTTTCGAAAATATCAGATCCTAGAATAAAATGCGGAACTCCAAACCCGTATTATCAACAAATAATAAAAGAGAAAAATGATAGAAAAGAATCAGAAGAGAAATGGTTAGGATTCGTAAGCGATTGGGAAACTTCTAGAAAAGATAAAAAATCAAACAAATTCGGAATCGTTGGAGAATTTTTAAAATTAATGATCGGATTCGTACTTTATCCTTGTGCTTCTGAATTTATTGAGTACTTAAAAACTAAAGAAACAGCAGAAGGAAAAACTTATCTACAGACAATAAGTGAAATGATAAACCACTCAGTTAATGTTAATCAATTAAATTTAACAATTGACATAAAAAGAGATTCGATACTTTTTGAGATGTCTTCGTCGAAGGAATCCTCATATAAATTATTAGGCTTGAATGATTATACCGGAGTTCTAGATAGCAACATAAAAATCAAAAAACAATAATATCTTAGAAGGATATATAGAATAACATATAAACAAAACATGAAAAAATTATTTACATTCGAAGAATTCTTAAATGAATCTCAATTAAACGAAGCTTTTATCGAAAAAGAAATAACGATAGATAACTTTTTTAGATCTCCGGATTCTGAAAAATTCGGAAACATAAATCAAAGTATTCTAGATAATTGCTTAAACTTTATTGGAGAAAAAAATACCAAAAAAGTTTATTTAATAACTAATAGATTTTCTGGATTCTATTTTATGTCTAGAACATTTTTTGAAAAAATGGGAAATCAAGGTAGAGATATCACAAAAGAAGTATGTGGATCGACTGAAGGGCCAGACGGGAAAGAAAGTCATTTCTTTTTCAATGAAAAAGGAAATATAATTAAATATGAAGGACAAAAAACTAAAGGCAATTATCCGGATATTTTCTATATTATAGCTGCAAAAGATTATGATGAAATGTCTCATAAAATATAAAAAATTATGAAAATTAAAAACTATTCAGAATTCATAAACGAGGCTTACGCTTACGATATTAGAAGAGGTTTGAAGTATATCAAATTTCTTTTAAGCAACCCGTTAATGTACCAAACTCCTTTTTACATATCTTTCAAAAAAGGAACAAATGAAGCAGACGTAGAATCTCTTCTTAAATCTGCAGAATCAGAAAGCAAAGATGTAAAAAAAATGCTAAGGTCTTATGGTAAAGGTCCTTATGGTGAGCTGGTTCTTGAATTAGAAAAACCTAATTATCCTGGATTAACTTGGGTATTTAAAGCTCTTGATGAATTTTACGGAAATAACGGAGCTGCAATGGGTTGGTACGGAGATATCGAAGAAGCAAGAAAATCTTTAAACGAAGCAGCAAAATATAACACGAATAAAACTCATTCAGATGTTGCAATGTACGGACTTTGGTTACGTAATCAAATTCACTTATTTCATTGGCAAACCGAAGTAGGAGACGCTCATAAAGCTCTAGGAGATTTTTATGATGGATTCTTAGGTCAATTAGACGGTCTAATCGAAGTTTGCATGGGTAAACACGGAAGAGTTTCTGCTACTCCTGCAGTTATGCAACCGCTTCAAAATTTGAAAGATGTTAATGTTGAAGAATTCGTTAACTTAGCAGTTTCAAATTTTGTTTCTTTCCGTAATGATGTTTATGGAGACAGTCCAGAAATACAAAATATCGTAGACGAAATTATTGCAGAAATGCATAAACTTAAATACTTATTAACAATGTCTTAATCGACGTATCATCGATAGAAAGGTTGGAATTCGTTCCAACCTTTTTGCATATAATTTAAAATCTAAAAAATTATTGATATGGAACCGAAAGGATATTGGAATTATAGCTATACGAGGACGGGAAATTATAATGTCGAGTATACGAAAGGAAAAAGACTTAGTGCAAAGGAGCAAGTTGAAGAAATTCAAAGGGAAAGACTTCTTACAGCCCTTTGGGTAATTGAAACATACTTTAAAAAGAAATGAAATATAGGTATCATCCCACTCAAGAGGATATTAGAATAGCAACGTCATTTGCTAAAAAATACATAAACGACCATATCCGAGGAACTCGATCTATCGAAGTTATGAAAAGAGATATTGTCATGGGTAAGCTAGGAGAAATAGCCTATAAGAAGTATTGGGGTGATTCGGTCTCGGAAATTGAATTGTCCGGTACACCTCAAGGATCTCAACCAGATTTTATACGAAAAGATTCTAATTCATATCAATCAATTAGAGTTGAAGTTAAAACCATCGAAAGTGAAACTAAATGGTGTACTTTCGGAAATTGGAATTTTGAAGAATTGGTTCTCTTTAGATTAGAGGATGGTGTTCTTCATTGGGTAAATACATATACACGTCCTATTCTAAAAGAAAAAGCAAAACCCTCAAATTTCAGTAAGAAATGGTATTTCGATCCTGAACCGAGCTATGTAAAAATGGAAATTAAGCCACCTCCTCCAGGATACAATTACTATCCTTAATTGTTAATAACTTTTCAACCGAAAAGACTTTATATTCGATTTTTTTTATTATTTTTATTCATATAAATTAAACAAATGAATAATCTGGACGTCATCCTTCCGATTCTGAATTTCTCAGATCCAGAAGATAAATTTTACTTTATTCAAATCTTTAAGCGTAGAAAGGATAATCCAGGAATGAAGAAAGATATGATCGTCCTTAAAAGCTTTTATATTCATACCAAAGAAAAGCTAATCGAGAAATTCGAGGAAATAAAAAAGATTTGTGACGACAATAACGCAAGAGCTTATATTCGTTTGAATCGAAGATCCAACAAGCAAATTGCTCTACAATCAATGGTCAGAATATCCACCATGATTTCTATGAATCAATACGATATTCGAAATGTTTACGATGCTATATGCGGACAATTTCATGCAGAAGAGGATAAAACTTGGATTATAGACATAGACTTTATAGACTTTAAAATATCCAAGAATTATAGAGAAAGTCTTCTCGACGAATTACATGAATCCCTTATAGAATTGCAAAAGGAAGCAGGAAGAGAACCTCTTATGATTGGAATTCCCTCAAAAAATGGATTTCATCTAATCACTAGACCTTTCAATATAAAGAAGATGGACACTTTCAGATTTGAGACCGGATTCCATTTCGATTATCATAAAGACAACCCTACCATTTTATACTCATACATAAACAAAGAAGAAAATGAATAAATTTTATTTGTCCAAAGAAAACAGCTATCTCGGTGGTGTCTGTGGAGGATTAGAAGAATACACCGGATTAGACGCCATCTTTTGGCGTATCCTTTTCATATTCACTGCAAATTGGACAGGAGGACTTTATCTTATTCTTTGGTTATTCGCAAAACGTAGATGATATGAATGTATATGTTTTTGATGTTGATGGAACTCTTACTCCTAGTAGACTACAAATCGACAATGAATTTAGAGAATTCTTTTTGAATTGGATGAAAGACAAAAAAGTTATTTTTGTCACTGGTTCGGATAAAGAAAAGACAATTGAACAAATCGGATATGATGTATGGAAGTCTGCTTCTGCATGTTTGCAATGTGCAGGCAATCATATATTCATTAATGAAGAAGAGATCTATAAATTAGATTGGACTCCTAGCGAAGAACTTATAAACTTTACTATTGATGTAGTTCGTAAAAGTAAATATCATACAAAAACTTCTAATTTCGTCGAACCTAGAATCGGTCTACTTAATGTTTCTATCGTTGGTAGAAATTGCACTCAAAAACAAAGAGAAGACTATTTCAAATGGGATTCCGAAACAGGAGAAAGAGACCTTATAGTAAATCAAATACATGAAAGATTCTCTGACATGGAAGCTTCTAGTGGAGGTCAAATATCAATTGATATTCATCCTAAAGGAAAGAATAAGAGTCAAGCAAAAGATTGGATCTTGAACAAATGGCCGAATGCAATCATTCATTTCTTTGGTGACAAAATGGCTAAAGGTGGAAATGATTTCGATTTAGCTGAGGTTCTTCATTCTCCGCATACAAATCATCCAGTAAGAGATTGGAAGGACACATACGAAAAACTAAAGACGATAAAATGAAAGAGGCGAACATAAAAGAATTTGTTATTCGATATATCGATCAAGAATTTAATGACTACTTGGTTTCTAAAGGATTCTTCAAAGTGAAACGAGGAACTTATGAAAATCTAGAAGGAACTCATCGAATAGAAAACTTTGATGGGGAAATTAAATGTGTATCGGTTGAACGAAGTACAATTTATGGAGAAGAAAGAGTAGAATTGAAAATTTCTTTTATACCTGACATTCCGGTTCTTGATTATCTTTTGAAAGGAATTTATTTCATAAGATGAAACTCAAATAATCGACTAACATATAATTTATATCAATTTTAATTACCGATTAATCTTGATAAACGTTCTTTCACAATTAAAGATTGGATTCAGCAAACATCATTTTGATAACAATTCAACTACGAAGAAGTTCATTTATCTAAGGATTTTTGAACGATCACTTTCTAACTTGGTTAAGTGATTAAATCAAACTCAAGTATGCGTTACGGACACATTTGAAAAAACCGAACACCAATCTGTTTTATGAAATTAAATAAAGGGTGAATACAGCAAAATTTATAAAGCTCATACACAATTAGATCAAGCCAGACCCTCACCCTGTTTTTTTTTATTTTTAAGAGTGCATACAGCAAATAACATTCAATCTAGGAACATTTGAAAAAACGCACTCTGTTTTTTTGTAAATTAAATAAGTAAACGTAAATAAAAAGTAATATGACATCGTTAGTAAACGCAATGAGAACTAAAAACGCCGTAACTGAAAACGGTATGACTACTAATTCTAGTACTTTAAGTGCTACATTAGATTTGTTTTTTACTATTGGAGCAATCCGACAAAGCATCAATTCTATTGATGGTAAGCAACGTCTAATTTCTAAATTCGAAGCTGCTCGAAACGAAGACGCTTTAATTACTCGTAAGCTAATGTTTTGGGCTCGAGATATTAGAGGTGGTGCCGGTGAAAGAGAAGCTTTCCGAGTTTTATTACGTTATGCATCTGTGCACTACACAGAAGATATCACTAACAATATACATCTTATTGCCGAATACGGAAGATGGGATGATGTATTCTCTTTAATAGGAACTCCTGCTGAATCTTCTGCAATTGAATTAATCGTTTCTCAATTAAAAGAAGGAAACGGATTGCTTGCAAAATGGTTACCTCGATTAGGGGGTAAAGTTGCAGATCGAAAGAAATTCATTGCAAATCGAGTTCGTAATGCTATGGGATTAACACCAAAAGAGTATCGTAAAATGTTAGTTGAAATGACTAATGTTGTTGAAACTCATATGTGTGCTAAGGAATTTGATAAAATTAATTACGAACACGTTCCTTCTCTTGCAATGTCTAGATACTCTACCGCATTCAGTAGAAATGACGCTGAAAGATTTGGAGAATATAAACAAGCTTTGGTTTCTGGTGAAGCCAAGATTAATGCTTCGGCAATCTATCCTTATGATGTTCTTAAGAATTTAAGTAGAGGTGATGATGGTCTTGCAAATGAACAATGGAAAGCACTTCCTAATTTCTTAGAGAATTCAGTTGAACGAGTACTTCCTATATGTGACGTATCCGGATCAATGGGAGTATCCGTTGGTGGAAATACAACTGCCATGGAAGTTTGTATATCTTTAGGTCTTTACATTTCCGAAAGAAATGAAGGCGCCTTCAAAAATGCATTCGTTACATTCTCTTCAGAACCTAAATTACAATACTTAACTGGTGATTTGAAATCTCGATTCACTCAATTAGCAAGAGCCGATTGGGGAATGTCAACCGATTTAGAAAAAACTTTCCGTTATATTCTTAATCAAGCAATCAAACACAACGTTCCGATAGAAGAAATGCCAACATGTATTTTGATTATGTCCGATATGGAATTTAACGAAGCAACTCATAGACATGATACTGCATTCGATATGATTCGTAGAAAATATGAAGAATCCGGTTATGAACTACCTAAAATCGTTTTCTGGAATCTTTGTTCAAGACATGACAACTTCCCAGTAACTGCAAACGATCAAGGGGTTGCTCTGATCTCTGGATTTTCACCTTCAATACTTAAAACAGTACTTTCAGGAAATGCAATGAATCCCGTTCAAATCATGCTTGATACTCTTAATCAGCCACGTTATGAAGCCGTAAAATAAACAACACAACATATATCGAAAGGGCATTCTAATGAGTGCCCTTTTTTGTGTAAATTGTTAATAACTTTAACAAAATTTAACAAAAAAGATTTTTACTTGTCGAAAATTAGTATTATTTTTAT
>SXGQ01564728.1_pt1 | contig 35550 bp, 23 predicted proteins | sample 3178371 | NCBI WGS metagenome assembly SXGQ01 (sample SAMN11356859, study PRJNA531348) | freshwater metagenome | isolation source: freshwater sample F1-20 | place: China: Fuxian Lake, Yuxi | collected 2017-12-25 | reverse complement strand
GCGTTTCTCAACAAGCACGAGCGCGCGCTGATTGCGTTCAGCGGAAAGCTCATCACGTACACGATCGGCCTGCGCTTTCTCACCGACTATCTCAACGGCGATGCGTATTTCCGCATCCATCGCCCGCACCACAACCTCGACCGCTGCCGCACGCAGTTCCGGCTCGTAGACAGCATAGAGCGGCAGGAGGCGGCGATGCAGAAGTTTGCGGATAGTCTTTAGTTGGCAGTAGTCAGTAGGCGGTAGTCAGTAGGCAGTCGCAAGCGTGGGGATGTGGCTTGTCGTGAGTACTCCGCCAACTCGCTTGCGACTGCCTACTGCCACCTGCCTACTGCCACCTGCCCACTGCCACCTGCCCACTGCCACCTGCCCACTGCCACCTGCCCACTGCCACCTGCCCACTGCCAACTGCTCACTGCCAACTGCCCACCGAAAGCACCGCCTGCCCCATTTTCGGACAGGTGAGTGTCGTCAATTTGGTTTCCCTTGGGCGGCTGCTTCGCGTGTCTTCACTTGGACCGCTTTCTTTCCATGCTCAATCCCAGCCGCTCCATCATCCACGCTCTCGCAGTCGCGCTCGCTTCCGCAGGGGCATTCGCTTTTGCCGAAACGAAACCCGCGCCGGCCATCGAGCTGGGTCTGCCGTTTGCCGATAACGCGATCCTGCAACGCGAGAAGGAGGTTCCCGTGTGGGGCTGGAGCAGGCCGGGGGCTTCGGTGACGGTGGAGTTCGCTTCGCAAAAAGGAACGGCCACGGCGGGCGCGGATGGTCGGTGGATGGTGAAGCTCGCGCCGCTCAAGGCCAGCGCGGAGCCTGCGGAGATGAGCATCAGCGACGGCGCGGGCGGCAGGGTCGTGCTGAGGAATTTGCTCGTGGGCGAGGTGTGGCACGCGAGCGGGCAGTCGAACATGGAGTGGTTTGCGGGGAAGTCGATGTGCTCGGCGCTGGCGCAGGAGCTCGCGAAGGGCGATGTGCCGATTCGGGAGTTGCGGACGGATACGGTGTCGGCGCTTTATCCGCAGAAAAAGGGAACGTCGGAAGCGGGGTGGAAGACGAGCAGCAAGGCGGGCGATTTCTCGGCGCTGGCGCTCGCGTTTGCGCACGAGCTGCACAAGGAGCTGAAAGTGCCTGTGGGCATTTTGCTCACTTCGCACAGCAATACGCGCATCGAGGCGTTCACGGAGCGGCGGGCGATTGAGGGGCATCCGCAGCTCACGGTGGATGCGGAGTTGATTCACGCCGGCGACGTGGCGACGCCGGAGGGGCGCGCGGCTTTTGAGAAATACTACGCCGATTTGGAAGCGTGGCAGAAGGCTTCAGCGGCGCTGGGATTTCCTGTGGAGAAGCCGCTGAAGCGTCCGGAGCTTCCGGGAATCGCGGGTGAGTGGCGCGGGCCGTCGCAGTTTTTCAACGGCAAGATTTCGCCGGTCGTGCCGTATGCGATTCGCGGGTCGCTGTGGTGTCAGGGCGAGTCGAACGCGAACGACGGACGCCTTTACGCAGAGCGGATGGAGGCGCTCGTTCGCGGCTGGCGCGAGGCGTGGGGAATGCCGGAGATGCCGTTCTATTTCACGCAGATGCAGAACTACGGCGCGGCGGATTCTGCGGAGGCGGGGATGGCGGATGTGCGGCAGGCGCAGCATTTGTTTTTCACGAATAATCGCGCCCATGTCGGCATGGTCGTGCAGACGGATTTGAATCCCGCGGCGCCGGGTAATATCCACTACCAGAACAAGCTGCATCCCGGCATGAGGCTCGCGCGATGGGCTCTGGCAAAGGACTACGGACGCGACATCGCGCACACCGGCCCCATTTTTGAAAAGTACACCGTCGAGGGAAACAAGGTGGTCGTCGCGTTTGAAAAGGGCAGTCTCTTCGGCGGTCTGATGGTCGGCAGCAAAGGACTGGAAAAGGACTTCAAAGACGCGGAGAAATTCGTGGAACCCGCGCGGCCCACGCCCGGCGAAAAGCTGAATCATTTTCGACTCTGTGGCAAAGACCGGAAGTGGCACGCGGCGGATGCGGTCATCGCCGGCGACAGCGTGGTAGTGACTTCGAACGCTGTGCCAGAGCCCGTCGGCGTGCAATACGCCTACAGCGCCGCGCCGCAGAATGCGAACCTCTACAACAAAGCCGGCCTGCCCGCGACGCCCTTTGCCGCGGTGGATGGTAAGCTCATCTTCGAGGAGGATGACCCGGCGAAGGTCGCCGCGGAGAAAGCGAAGTATGCGCAATACACCGACCCGGATTTCCCGGTCTTCACCGTCGCGGCGTATTATCGCGATGGCGCGATTATTCAGCGCGACCGGCCCATCCCCGTGTGGGGCTTTGCGAACAAAGGCGTGGAAGTGACCGTGACGCTCGGCGGTGTCACGCAGACCGCCGTGGCCAACGAACGTCAGCAATGGTCGGTTTCCTTCCCCGCGTTGAAAGCGTCCGCGCAGCCAATCACGCTCACCGTCAAGGCGAGCCACGGCCACAGCCGGAGCGTGAAAGACATCCTCGTCGGCGACGTGTGGTTCCTCACCGGCAGCACGCAGCTCACGTCCGAGCCCGCCTACGATCGACGCGATCCAAAAGCCACCGCACCCGAGCCGATGCCGCTGGTCCGCGAGTTCCGGCGCAGGACCTCGGCCAGCACGAGCCCCGTGCCGAGAAAGCGCGGATTCGAAATCGGCGGCGACCGGAAATATCAGTCGTTCTGGCAGACCGCAGACTTCGCCGACGCGGGCGACTGCGTTTCGATGGCCGCGTATCAATTCGCCAAATCGCTCAACCGCCCCGGCATCCCGCAAGGCTTCGTCACGATGTCGTCCGGGCAGGGAAAAGAAATGGCCTCGCCGCTTTCGTGGACGTCATTCGCCGGCGTGAAAGGCACGACGCACGCTGCATTTCAGCCGCGCCTCAACGCGCTGCTCCTGCAGGACCCGAGCTCCGACATTTCCCGAAAAGCCACCGCCGAATACGTGACCGCCGTGAAAGCCGAAGTCGCGAAAATCGCCGGGATGGCGCAAAAAGGCGCGGACATGTCCGCCGCACCGCTGCAATTCCCCGCATTCCCCGAGCCCGGCCGCAGCGGCGAAGTAAAGCCCGACACCGTCCCCACGCTCGCGCACAACTGGTGCATCAGCCCGCTCACGCCCATGGCCGTCGCCGGCGTGGTCTGGATACCCGGCACCGCAAACCTCGGCTACACCCCCGCGACCGACTACGCCGCCGAACTGGAACTCTACGCCCGCAGCCTCCCCGCCACATTCGGACAGGACAAAGTGCCATTCCTCCACGCCCAGCCAGCCGGCGCGCTCGTTCCCGGAATCACCGCACCGAAGCTCGAGAACGCCGCGAGCGTGGAATTCACCCAATGGCCCAAAACCCTCCGCGACCTCGCCGCGCAACTCGGCGCAGCGGCGGGCGGGCATTGAATGTAAATTACTCATTCCATTCCACCATCCAAACGAACCGATGGTCAGCGATTACAAAGCCTCTAGAAAACGGCTCAAACCGAAGGTCGCCGTCGAGATAATCGGGGATCTTCTTCGCTGGGGAAAAACCCGGAAGATTCACCGCGAACTTTTTCGGATCCGCCTTTCCCGGCTTAAATTCCCAAAGATGAATCGCGAAAGTTCCCGTCACGTAATCGCGAGATTCGCTGAGGAGAAAAGCGGAGTCGTTTTTCGAAATCACGCGCGAGCAATTCACGAGCGCACCGATCGGCTGATGCGTCAATTCGCGCGGTAGATTCCATCTCGGCTTTTGAGCGAGAACATCCTTCAGCACGCCGGCAGGCGGTGGTTCGACTTGCGGCGATGGCGTGTTCCAAAGCAACTCCCACGTCTTGGTGTCGGGCGTCCAAATTGCAGCGCGGAAGGGGATGCTACCGACGTAGTCAATTCGCTGATCGAGAACCATCTTGTCTGTCTTGTCGCTGGCGTACCATGTAAACCAAGTTCCATTGAAACCACCCTTCATCACGTCCTTGAATTCGCGGTTTCTCGAATCGGTGGCGATCTGCAGAGTGCCTTCCCGTCGAACTGTCCGATAATCGTACGAGCGGTATCGTTCGGTGGATGAGATGACCAGTCCGATAGCACCGCTTTCCATTACGAAACATTCCGCCAGCCCCTCGACGTTGACCTTTCGGCCATTTCCTTGCGCGTCGCGAAACTCGAGCCGGTCTTTAAACGATTCGAGCAACTCTCTTTTTTTTGCTTCCGATAGCTTCGGCAGACTTTCATCTTCTGCCTGTTCCAAGTGCATGTGTGGAGGGTTCCGGTAGGCCGACATCCACTCGTTTCCCGCTACCACAGGGTTGTCGAGATAAACGTCCCCTGTCGGGCTGTCGTAGCTGGCAGTCCAGGAATTGGATTTGAACGAGAAAGAATGTCTCGAGTCGAAAAAGTGATTGTCCGAAATTCCGACTCGCAATCCGACATCGTCTTCATTTTTTGGCGTTGGAGCTTTTGTCCACTTACGCGTAGCGAGGTCGTAGATATGGAGCGAATCGAGACCGTCGCGGGCGAGAATCTTATTGGGAGATGTGAAAAGGTCGCATTTTCCTTTTCGAGTCACAGAGCCTTTAATTTCGGGCACGTTCGGTTCTTCTCGTCTCTGGGCGCACCAGTCGGGCCAATGTTCCTGGAAATCATCCGTGAATCCGAGGCCATGCAGCGCGAGTCTGGATTGTTTCGTCTCGTTTTTCGACTCCTCACGAAGCCGCTTCAAATACTTGTGAAGCATGTAACGCACTTCGACGATTTCGTCTTTCAGCAGATCGTCGTCAAAATTCCCGACGAAAACCAGCGGGTCGGCATATTTCCCCGCATTCGAGTCGAGTTGGCGGGTCAATTCTTCGAAGTGTGAAGTCGGCTGATCCGGATCGGGATTGGCAGGTTCGTTGGGCTTCGCTTCGTTTTCCGCATTTTGTAGCTCACGCCGTTCTTGCCAAGTCATCCACCGAGTGCGGAATTCGTCTTTAATCGGCGGCTCCGCCTCGGCGTCTTGGACAAAAAAAGCAGATATTGAAACGAAGCCTATCAAACCGGATTGCACCAAAAAATTGTCTCTGCTCCGCATCCGCTGCGGCCAGTTGGCCACGGCGAAGAGCAGTGCGAAATATCCGGGAAAGCACGTATCTCCGAGAGTTTTCCAGCTATCTTCGAATTCGTCGTCCACGACCCGCGTGTGCAGCGTCATCTGTCCGGGGAACGCGGAGAAGACGAGTAGGGCGATTCCGATTCCGGCGATTAGTTCGGGCAGCCATTTCGTGCCCGTCCATACTTTCTGCAAAAACGGAATGCGCAGCACGAGGCCCGCTACCATGCACGCCACGACGGCGATTGCGCTCACGACGGCCGCCATGATCGGTTGCATGATGAAGGACAGCATTCCGTCCATCACCGTCAGAACGGCAGCGAAGAAGTAAGTCGCTGCGCCGATAACCCAGGCTTTGAAAAAATGCAGAATCGTTTCGGTGCGCATGGAGTTGATGTGAATGGCTTTCGAAAAATCTACAGTTTGCGAAGTCGCTCTTCGCATTTTTGGCGGGCCTGTAGATACCTGCTTCTCGCATTTTCAAAAGCAACGGCCTTTTCGTATCCAAGGTAGCCGCCGATCATTCCCCACAGAATCAGCCCGCATCCGAGTAGAATCGCGAAGACCTCGGTCTGGCTGTATTCACGACTGTGTTCCACCCACGTCCCGGTTTTCTTCATGTACGCTTCGATGCGGTCCGGCGGGAGCTTTCCAGAAATAAAAGCGATGAGGATCGCGCCCACAACCGCCTTCCAGATTCCTTCGGGAATAGCGCGTGAAGTCGTCGGCACGTAAGGTGCCCCGTATGCGTTGCGGACCAGGAGTTTCTCGCGCTCTTTGCTCCACTCGGCATCAAGGGCCAGAAGCTCGGTCTGAAGTCGCAACTTTTCCAATTCGGCTCCTTGGGGCCCGCCTGATTGCGATTGATTGGTCTTCGTGGAAACCGTCGAATCGGTCCGGATTATTTCGAGCTGGCTACCGCAGGAATTGCATGTAGCGAATCGGGCATCGGCGGGGATTTCGAGGAGTGCTCCGCATGCGTCGCAGCGGGTGGCAATGGTATTCATCGTCCCGATTTAGCCCGTGGAATGGGAAACTTCAATGCCCGGGGGAGACGGCCGTCCGGAAGGCATTTTCGCCGCTCAATCGAGCCGTGGAACATCGCGCGTGGAACACTTTTGGCCCATTGGATGTGTCGTTGATGTTAATCTTTGTAAGTGGCTCCGCATGAGGTCTCAACTGGAGTAGGAGCCTATTGCGGGCGTACGCAATGGAGGAATTTGCGGGTAGGAAGGCGTTGCGGGAGTACGCAATCGGGGTCGATTCGAGTCGGCGGGGCTTGCGGGTATGCGCAAAGGGTCCCGTGGCGGCTCGGCGGGTGTTGCGCGTTCCCGCAATGATGGTCGAGCCGGGTCGAGGCCACTGCGGGCGTCCGCAATGGAGGTCGTGGCGGGTTGAGTTGCTCTGCGTACTCCCGCAAAAGGCGCCGTGCCGGGGCGGCTCGTATGGGTACGGCCGCAGTGGATGTCGTGCGGGAGCGATGGACGGAACGCGGCTGAGAGACGTTTCAATTCCCCGGCTCAAGCGAGACTTCCAGCGCGGAATCGGCGCTCGTGGGGATGTTGCACGTGAGTTGCCAGCGTTGAGTCGCGGGGTTCCAGTCGGTCTGCCAGTTCGCGATCGGTTTTCCGTTTGCGAGGATGCGGTGCCCGCGCGGTGCGGTGAGGCCGGTGAATGTCACGGGCAGGTGTCCGATTCCGCCGCTGACGGTCGCTTGCGCGCGTTGCGCTTCGTTCACGGCGATGACGAGCGGGTAGGGCTTCGCGATGGTGCCGAGCTTCGCGGTCGGTGTGAGATGATTTCCCGCGGCTTCCCGGTGGACGGGACGCCATGTGTCGGCATCGCGGGCGAGCGTTTCCTTCAACGCGACATCGGGGCCGTAGTACGCGACGGCATCGGCGGGGAAAACGACGAGCTCCAGCTCGGCCTCCACGAAGTCGCCGGGCTGGAGTTCGGCGAGGCCGGGCGGCGTCGCGAGTTCCACGGCGGTGCGGTGATTGCCTTTGCCCCACTCGTTGCAAAATGTGGAGAGATGCGGCGCGGCGGGCTTTCCACCGAGCACGGCACGCCATCCGCGAATGATGATCCCGCGTGTGGCGGCGGCGTTTCCTTTTGAAATCGCCTCACGCTCGACGCCATGCACGGAGACCCACGGGGCGTCGCCGGTGAGTGGCAGTGAGGTGCGGTCGTATTTGTCCTTCGCGCGCGGCGCCTCCCATTCTTCGCGTGGGCCATCGCGATTGCCGACTGCGATTTTCCGCGCGGGCACGGTGTTGTAGAAATCTGCGCCGAGTTGAAAGAGCGCGAGCCGCTGCCAACGCACCGGCTTTTTTACGTCGTAGCGCATTCTCAGAAACGTGCGCAGGTGGTCGTTTGCAGCGGGAACAGAGACATCCATGCGCGCCGTGATTTCCCCGCCGATTGTTTCCTCGGTGTAGCCGACATCCGTGAGACACGGGCCGTGCGCGCGGTAGTCCGTGCGCGTGCCTTTCATGCTCTGGAACCGGCCCTGCGGATCCTGCCACACGAGAAAGTCGCCGCCGCCGCAGTTCTCCGCCCAGCTCCAGCGTTTTGCGTCGGGCTTGTTCAGCGGCAGCGTCATGAGCGGTCGCACGTCGGTGATGAAGCTGCGCCTCTGCACGCGCCCCGGCTCAAAGCAGATGCTCTCGCCGAAACTGCCGACCGCCGCCTGGTCCCAGAATTGATTGTGAGCCCAGCCGATGAGGCTGAGCTGCGCATGCGATGCCGCGCAGACGCCGCCGTAGCGGGCATAGACCATTTGGAAAACGAAATCGCGCTTCGATTTCGGCGGAACCCTCACCCACGCGAACCCGTGGAACCACTGGCCGTCGTGCGGCACTCGTCCCTTTTCGACGCGCGTGTGCCAGTTCTTCGAAAGCTGCACGGGGATTCCCGTCGGCACGCCATCGGGATCACAAAGCATCGGCGTGAAGCCCGTGATGGGCAGATGCTTTTCCTGCGTGAACATCAGCCGCGCCACAGCCGGCGAATCGCCGTCATTCCGCAGCATCACGCGCCAGCGGTCGAGACGATCGAGGTGCTCCTCCGGATAAAACGTGCCGCCCGCATTGCTCCATGGCTTGTCCGGAAGTGCGAGCCGGTGGCAGCCGAGCGTCTCGTCGCGCGTAACCGTCAGCTCCGATTCCACCACGGCCGTCGCGGGCGCATTCACAGCCTCCAGTGCGACCGATTTCACTCCCTCGCGCCGGGTCGTTTCAAATCGCAAAAGCAACGTCGCATCGCTTTCGCTCTCGAGACGGAAGGCAAGCCGGTCCGGCCAAACCGAGATTTCCAATCGAGCTTTCCCGCCCCACTCGCGACCTTCCGAATCGGCGAACTTCAATCCTTCGATCACCACGCGCTGGAAGAATCTGCCGCTCTCCACAAACCGCACTGGCTGGAAAAAGTCGTCGTTCGTCGCCGCATAGCCGGTGCAGTCGAAACGGCGGCCATTTTCGATCACCGCACATTCCCAACCACCTTCCACGGGGCGGACACGGCGCGTATCAAAGCGGAGGACTGTATCGCCGCGCGCAAAACACAACACCTCGTTCGCGGGTTTTGACGGGATGCTGAAAACCTTCGGCGCGCCTTCCTCCCACCACAACTGCGTGCGATCCTCCGCACGCGGCATCCACTCCGCAGGCGATGGCTTTTCCGCAGCAGCGAGCGGCAGGAACAGCGCGACGAGAATTGAAATAAGCGATTTCAGGGACACGTCCTACAACCGCCGGAACCTTCGCCAATTGGTAACTACCGCGCGCTCGTCTTTCCGTGAAGCGTAACGCGGTGCATCGGGAGGAATTCAGCGCCGCGCATCCGTCTTCTGCACCGGGCGTCGTTTTAGAAATCCCGATGTGAAGAGGAGCGCGACGACGAGGCTCACGCCGTGCAGCGGGATGCGCCACCACGACGGAACAAATCCCGGATACGAGCGCACCGCGGTCTTCGCGAACCATGGACGCGCGGTTTGCGACCACGCGATGAATGCATCCGCCACCGGGAGCACGCCTGCGGCGTAGCGCTTCTCCCCGCCCCATCGAACCGGCATCGCCAGTGCCTCGGCGGATGGCACGAGGTGCGCGACGGCCTCGGCGTCGCCCATGATTCGTGCAGCCCCATTCGTCACGACTGATGCCGACATGCTGATTCCGAAAACGAGCGGGCCGGAATCCACATCGCCGCTTCCGTTCACGCCTTTCGGATACTCGCGCACTCCGGGAATCCCGAGGCGGGTCGTCATCATTTGTTCCCGGAACTTTGAGTAAAGCTCTGCCGCCAGCTCCGGCGCAGACTCGCCAAGGAAGCGTAGCGTGATGCACATCGACGTCGCGCGCGGTCCTTCGATCAAGCCACCATCCTCCACCGAGACACGGTGCCCGAGTAATCCGGTCCCAGCGTCGAGACGCTCGCGAACGCCAAAGACCCAGCGCTCAATCACCGACGCGTATCGCGGCTCCAAAACATGATCGCAGGCATGGAGCGCGAATATCGCTACTGCGCTGTCGCACGACCACGCCTCGCCCTCATACGCTTGCAAGTATGGCGTCTTCGATTCTGTAAACGCCGACGCAATCGCATCGCACCGCGCACGGAGCGCTTCCTTATCGCTCAAAGCGCGCGCTCCTTCCGGCTGGAGCGCAAGCGTCCCGGCGTGCAGTGCGGCAGACCAGCCGGCGTAAAAAATTCCGTATCGCGGGCGGAGCGCAGTCGGGAAAACCGCCCGGTTCTCCGCCGAACCGAGACGCTCCAAAGCCCACCGCGCCTCATTTTGAAATACCTTCCGCGCAGGCGAGCCCGCCGCTTCGCGCAAGCCGGCTTCGACATTTGCGAGGCCATAGAGGCAGTTCATGAAAAATCGTCCTTCGGGAAAAAGCCGCTGCATATCCGCATCCGCCCCGCGCTCGATAGCCCCGCGGAGAAATCTCAATTGCGCAGCGACATCCGCGTGGACCGGAGCGTCCGGCGAAATCTCCGTCCCGTCCTTTGTGTAAAGGCGCAGATTGATGAAAAGGAGCGTCGAAATCACGATACACGTGAGCACGACGCGCAGTGCTTTGAGTGCAGCCCGCGGATTCATTCCCGATAGCATGTGCCATTTCGACAATGAGATCACTATCCGGAACGTCCGGGTCCTCCCTTTCTTGGGGAAGTGCCATTCTGCTTTGGTGTTTACTTTGACCGCTGAAACGTGGCGGGGTGTCGCCTGTGAAACGCATCCTTTGCATTCTGGCTGTCACCGCGTCCGCAGCGCACGCGGACGAGACTTCGCGCGCGGCGAAGATCGACTTCAATCGGGATATTCGCCCGATCCTCTCGGATGCGTGCTTTCACTGCCACGGTCCGGACAGGAACGTGCGAAAGGCCGGGCTGCGGCTGGATCTTCGCGAGGAGGCAATCAAGCCGGCGGAATCAGGCGAAATTCCCATCGTGCCGGGACAGCCGGATAAAAGTGAGTTCGTCCAGAGAATCCTTACGGATGACAAGGATGACCTGATGCCCCCGCCCAAGGCGCACAAGGCGCTGACCTTCGCGCAAAAGGAACGACTGAAACAGTGGATCGCCGAGGGCGCGGAGTATCAGATTCATTGGGCGTATTTGCCGATCCAAAGACCGAACGTTCCGGCGGCGAATCTGCATCCGGTGGACGCGTTTATCCGCCAGCGATTGAGCGTGGAGAACCTTCAAGCAGCAGCGGAAGCAGACAAGGTCACGCTCATCCGTCGGTTGACTCTCGACCTCACTGGATTGCCGCCGACCCCGGCGGAGGTTGATGCCTTCGTGAACGACGCGGCACCGGATGCCTACGAACGGTTGGTGGATCGCCTGCTCGCTTCGCCGCACTACGGGGAGCGAATGACCGTCGATTGGATGGACGCCGCGCGGTTTGCAGACACCAATGGCTATCAGGTGGATCGAGACCGCACGCTTCACGCGTGGCGTGATTGGGTGATACAGGCGTTCAACGACAACAAGCCATTCGATCAATTCACGGTCGAACAAATCGCAGGCGACCTTCTTCCAAACGCCACGCTCGAACAACGGATCGCGACGGGATTCAACCGCAACCACATGATCAACGAGGAGGGCGGCATCACGCCGGAGGAGTTCCTCGCCGAATACACGGCGGATCGCGTGGAAACCACGGCGACGGTGTGGCTCGCGCAGACTTTCAATTGCGCTCGCTGCCATGACCACAAATTCGATCCTTTCACACAGAACGATTTTTACAGCCTGAAAGCGTTTTTCCACAACGTCTCGGAGAATGGAGTGGGCGATTACGGCAGGCCGCCACAGTTGAGCAGCCCGCCGTTTCTGTCGCTGCCAACGCCGGAAGTGAGTGCGAAGATTGCGTCACTGAAGGCGGAAATCGAAGCGGCGAAACAGGAGCACGCTTCCGCGGCGAAAGAGTTGGCGGAAGCAGTGAAGGAACAGCCTCAAGCAGCCAAAGACCAGCCGTCGCCGGCAAAGGACAAGGCCCAGGCTGCGAAGGAGCGACTTGCGAAACTCACGAAGTCACTCGCCGACTTGGAGAATACCGTGCCGGTGACGCTCGTGATGGATGAGGGCAAACCGCGCGACACATTCATTCTCCGGCGCGGCGTATTTGATCAGCCCGGAGAAAAGGTCGCCGCAACAACTCCATCGTCGCTGCCCCCGATGCGCGGGGATTTGCCCCGCAATCGACTGGGACTCGCGCGCTGGCTGGTAGATCCGGCAAACCCGCTGCCCGCACGCGTCACGGTGAACCGCTACTGGCAGATGCTGTTTGGCACCGGGCTGGTGCGCACGGCGGAGGATTTCGGGTCGCAGGGCGAACCGCCGAGTCATCCGGAACTCGTCGACTGGCTCGCATCGGAGTTCATTTCGAGCGGATGGAATACGAAGGCGATGCTGCGCATGCTCGTGACCAGCGCGACCTATCGTCAAAGCTCGAAGCAATTGCCCGCGGCACACGAACGCGATCCGGACAACCGCCTGCTGGCTCGCGGACCGAGGTTCCGCTTGCAGGGAGAGTTTGTGCGCGATCAGGCGCTCGCGGTGAGTGGCCTTCTTGTGAGGAAAATCGGCGGACCGTCTGTGAAACCGTATCATCCGCCGGGACTCTACGAGCAGGTGGTCAATCAGAAGGATAATCCAAAGGCGACCTACACTCAGGACAAAGGCGAGGCACTGCACCGGCGCAGTCTTTACACCTACTGGAAGCGCTCGGTTCCCAATCCTGCGATGCTGCTTTTCGACGCACCGTTCCGCGAGACATGCACGCTGCGCCGCCCGCGCACAAACACGCCGCTTCAGGCGCTCAATCTCCTGAATGATCCCACCTACGTGGAGGCTGCGCGATTTCTGGCTCAGCGCATGTTGCGCGAGGGTGGCGATTATTCGGAGTCGCGGCTGGAATTTGGCTTTCGCCTCGTGACTGCGCGCAGTCCGCGTCCCGCGGAAATGGAGATCCTGAGGGCATCGCTTGAGCGCACGCTTCGTGATTTTCGATCCGACCCAGCCGGTGCTGCAATGCTCCTGAAGGTCGGAGAGGCGGCAACGGATGCCGCGCTCGATGTTGTGGAACTCGCGTCCTACACCGCGCTCGCAAGCACGCTGCTGAATCTCGATGAAACGGTAATGAGGGAGTAACGCATCATGAACACGCAACCATTTCACGAAATCACGCGCCGGCAATTCCTCGGTCGTGCCAGCGCGGGAATCGGCGCGGCGGCCCTAGCCTCGTTGTTGAATCCCACGCCATCCGCCGCACTAGGTGTGGCAGGCTTGCCGCACTTCGCACCGAAGGCAAAGCGCGTGATCTGGCTCACGCAGGCGGGCGCTCCCTCTCAACTGGATCTTTTCGATTTCAAGCCGGGCTTGCGGGAGCAGTTCGACAAGGATCTTCCGGCATCGGTGCGGAACGGCCAGCGTGTCACCGGCATGACTGCGGGGCAGGCGCGTTTTCCCATCGCGCCGTCCGTGTTTGAATTCAAGCAACACGGAAAAGCCGGGCACTGGCTTAGCGAATTACTTCCACACACGGCGCGGATTGCCGACGAACTCTGCATCGTCCGCTCGATGAACACCGAGGCCATCAATCACGACCCCGCGATGACCATGCTGCAAACCGGCAGTCAGGTACCCGGGCGACCCTCGTTTGGTTCATGGATGGCCTACGGTCTCGGCTCGGAGAATGCGAACCTGCCCGCATTTGTGGTGATGATTTCGCGGCCGAGCGGCAACGGGAACGCACAGCCACTCCACGAGCGTATGTGGAGTTCGGGTTTTCTTTCTGCGCGCTATCAGGGCGTTCGATTCAGTCCCGGAAAGGACCCGGTCCTTTTTCTTTCAAATCCGCCGGGTATCACGACGGAACGCCGGCGCGCGATGCTCAACGACATTGCCGGACTTAACCGACTCAAGCTCGACGAGTATCAGGATCCAGAAATTCAGGTCCGCATCGACCAATACGAGATGGCGTTCCGTATGCAGGCATCAGTCCCGGAGCTTGCCGACCTTTCGAGGGAACCAGCGTCCATGTTCGAGCGATATGGCCCGGAATCGCGCAAGCCCGGCACCTTTGCAGCGAACTGCATTCTGGCGCGGCGCCTTGCCGAGCGCGGCGTGCGCTTTATCCAACTCTACCATCGCGGATGGGATCAGCACAGCGACCTGCCGGAACACATCCGCACGCAATGTTACGACACCGACCAGCCAAGTGCGGCTTTGGTTGAAGATTTGAAGCAGCGAGGCATGCTGGAGGACACGCTCGTGATTTGGGGCGGGGAGTTCGGACGCAGCGTATATTCGCAAGGGCAACTCACCGCGAAGACGTATGGTCGCGACCACCATCCGCGCTGTTTCTCGGTCTGGCTCGCCGGCGGCGGAGTAAAGCCGGGCGCTCAGTTTGGCGAGACGGACGATTTTTCGTACAACGTCGTGAAAGATCCCGTCCACATTCACGACCTCAACGCGACCGCGCTTCACCTGCTGGGCGTGGATCACACGCGGCTGACAGTCCGGCATCAAGGCCGGGACTACCGGCTCACAGACGTTCACGGCGAAGTGGTGAAGCCGATTCTCGCATGAACCCGCAGGAGTCTTTGAAGCACCAAAAGGAACGATGAATCACGAATCGAAAACTTACGACGTCATCATCGTCGGCGCAGGACACAATGGACTCGTTGCTGCGAGCTATCTCGCGAAAGCCGGCAAATCGGTTGTGCTGCTTGAAGCGCGAGAGGAAGCGGGCGGCGCCACGACGAGCGTGCGACCTTTCCCCGACTATGATGCGAGGCTGTCTCGATACTCCTATCTCGTGTCGCTGCTGCCGGATCAGATCGTGTCGGATTTGGGAATGAGTTTCAGAACGCTGGAGCGGTCTGTGGCTTCATACACACCGTATCATCGGGATGGCCGTGATGATGGCCTGTTGGTGGCTTCGGATTGGGACGCTGCGACGGCTGAGAGCTTCCGGAGACTCACGGGATCGGACAAGGAAGCGCGGGCGTGGCGGGAGTTTTACGCCGGAATCGCGGAACTGGCAAAGCGGCTCGCGCCGTCGATGCTCCAGCCGCTCAAGTCCGCCGATGAACTCAAAGCGCAGACGGGATTTCCGGAGGTTTGGCGCAGTTTGATGGAGGTTCCGATCGGAGATGTAATTCGCGAGCGCTTCACCGATGATCTTGTGCGCGGCGTGGTTCTGACCGATGCGCTGATCGGGACATTTGTTTCCGCCGATGACATGCAGGCGAACCGGTGTTTCCTCTACCATTTGATTGGAAACGGCACCGGTCAATGGCGCGTGCCACAGGGTGGAATGGGAGCCTTAGTGCAGGAGTTGTTGCGCATAGCGAAGGCGTCCGGAGTCGATATTCGATTGCGATCGAAGGTGACCGTAATGGAGACCAGCACGGGAGGAGTGCGCGTGGAGACCGAATCCGGCGAAAGATACGTTGCGAAGGATCTGCTCTTTGCGGCAGCACCGCAATATCTCGCGCGCCTGCGCGGACAGTCGGCTCCCCAGTCACTGGAGGGCTCGCAGATGAAAATTAATATGCTGCTCACGCGTCTGCCCCGATTGAAGTCTGGAATCGATCCGCGGCTCGCGTTCGCCGGGACCTTCCATGCGAACGAGAGCTTCACGCAATTTGAGAACGCGTATACCCGGGCACGCGCAGGAGCGATGCCCGAGCCGCTTCCGATGGAGATGTATTGTCACACTCTTACGGATACGACGATTCTTTCGCCGGAGCTGATCGCGAAAGGTTTTCACACGCTGACCCTTTTCGGTCTCCACACGCCGGCGAAGCTGTTTGATGCCGACCCCGAGGGTGCGAAGGCACTCGCAAAGGAGCGCGCGCTCGCAAGCCTGAACGAATACCTCGCAGAGCCGATTGAATCCGTCCTTGCGCCGTGCGGCGACGGATCGCTGGCGATCGAAGTGAAGTCGCCGCTCGACCTGGAGAAGGACATCTCACTTCCGCGCGGGAACATCTTTCACCGCGACCTGGATTTCCCATTTCTGGAGCATGGGCAATCGCAGCAAGACAGACCGCTGTGGGGTGCGGAGACGGATGACCCGCACATTTTCCTCGCTGGAGCGGGAGCCCGCCGGGGCGGCGGAGTCAGCGGCATCGCAGGTCACAACGCAGCGATGGCATTGCTTTCGAGAAATTACTCGGAATAACCCGGTTGGCGCATGGGGAGTGCGTAAGGGCAATTGACTGCTTCTACCGTGCAGAGCACGGGCCGACCGTTCCTCCCGCGATGAAGCGCGCCGGAGTAACCGTTTGTCGCCGATCAATTCGCCCGCGGCGCACGTTGTACACCCACTGAACGAGGCGCCGTATCACGGGCTCCATTTCCCAACGCACGTGCGCCACTGTCGGAGCACACCAATCGAAGCTCGGGTCGGAATCGAAGCATACGAGCGATACATCCTCGGGAACCCTCAGTCCGCGCTTGGCCAGGAATTGCTGGGTCGCGAGGAAAAATTCGCCTATTCCCAAGATGAGCGCCGTGGGCGGGCTTACACGGAAAAGCGATCACAGAAGATCTTGAAAGCCATCAATACTCTCGTCCCAATCCGGAAGATTGTATTCGCTGGTCGGAATCCCGTACGCGGTGAGTTCGTCGAGCATGGTTCGTTCGGTCAGGCCGGGATCCGGCTTCCGGCGTTCGCTACGGCAGAGCATGACGATGCGGCGGTGTCCAAGCGCAATGAGCTGCCTTGTTGCGTGGGCGCATGCGTCGTGGGTTCCGGGTCCGGCAGCGGCGATAGGTATGCCGTCGCGGCGCCCGAAGAGCGCAATCGCCGGCACCGGTTGGGCGGCAAACCATTCGAGAACTTCGCGTGAACCGGCCTGGATAATCCAAGCGTCGGTCTGTGTCCTCCGGACGAGCCGGCTGATGCGGGCGGGATTCATGCCTAGTGCAACGAGGGATTTTTCCGCGATGATGACCTCGTGGCCGGCTTCGGAGAGCGCGTGCTGGAGTTCCACGATGCTCAATGCAAACCGGTCCTTCGCTTCGTAGGGAAGAATCGTCACCCGCGTGGCGCGCTCCGTCCTGACGACCTTCGAAATAATCGCCCTCTTCCGTCCCGGGCCCTGACCTTTGAGCACGCCTTCCCGTTCCAGTTGACGAAGCGCCTCTTCGACGGACTTGTGATTGACGTTCAGCAGCTTCGCAAGCGAACCGACACCCGGCATGGTTTCCTTCCAATGACCGCGCATGAGTTCTGCGCGCAGGTGCGCGGCGATCTGTGCCGGAACTGAAAGTAATTGGAGTGGAGGCATGGTGATAACCAGCCCCAAAAAGGGGATAGGTGTCGAGCGGGAAGTTGATTGAATGGGGAAAATGTCACCGCCATAGAGCAGGAATACGAAGTCGTGTCAGGCATCTGGGTTCCGGAGCAGGCGCGGCCGGTTCTTGCAAAGGTTTCCCGGGTTCTTGACGGAAATCCCGGGTTTTGGGGCTGGAGTTTCTTGACGGGTACTCCAGCAAGGGGATGGAGTTTCCAGCGAATACGTGGCCGTTTATCGGTTCGCGTTTCATGGGATTCCGGGGCGGCGGTGTCGCTGGGGGGCGATGCCGCCGCTCGACCTCCGCAACTATGGAGTGTCGTTTAGAAAGGCTTTTTAGAAACGTCCTGTGAGTTTTAATACCGCCTCGCGAATCATGCACAAATCTTTCTCCGCCAGCAATTGCGCACACCGGGTTTTCCGCCTGATTGTATCCGCATGGATGGCTTTCGCGTGGAGCGCGATGGCTGACGTTCCACAACTGTCTGATCCATTCACCCTCGCCGGTGCGACGAGTGATTCGAATATAAACGTCAACATCCCTGCGCGGCAATCGGGTCCACTGGCTGGCGGGACCTATACGGAGCTGCTGACCAGTTCGACTGGTTATACAAATGACGCCTTCATAGAGAAAAGCTCTGCGACCTTCGGCGGCAGCGATGCGCTGCTGCTGCGGACCTATCACGGAACTACATCCTCGGCGACGGCGGTGAGGCTTTCCACAAATTTTGGCCCGCAGGTGGCGGGGCGAAAATGGCGGGTCGCGTACACGGGCAACATTCAACGGAATAACGCAACGGCAGTTACAGACACGTGGTTATCGCTCGATCTGGGCGATACTCCGGGTCACACGGGGCCGAACAACGCATCGACCGACATCGGTTTTTTTATCCGTGGAAACGGCGCATGGGCGACGTGGGCGGATAATGTGAACATCGCCAGCGGCGCGACAGGCGTACTGAAGTCCCCCGACATCTATGCGACAAACTGGAACCTCGTGCTCACGATCGACGAGACCGTTTCGCCGATTGTCGCGACCGCGGTGGTGACGGTCACGGGCGGAGGGACGTTCAATCTCGGTCCGTGGAATGTGACATGGGAGAATGCCGTGCGATATTTGGAAATGCGCGTGCTTCAATCCGGCAACGCCACCGGGGCAGGCGCGTTGTGTGATGCGCGGATTGAGAACCTTACGGTCTCGCTCGTGGGCGATCCGCTCGCGCCGCCGGTATTTGTAACTACTCCACCATCACAAACACTGTGGTTCGGTGATAGTGCGACTCTGAGTGTGAATGCTGAGAGCATCGTGGCGCCGAACTACCAGTGGTACCTGAACAATGTGGCGATTCCCGGCGCAACGTCATCTGCTTTGAACATCACAAACGCAGTTTTCGCGAGCACCGGAAACTATTCGGTGGCTGTCACAAATCCGAACGGCACGGTGACAACATCCGCCGCGATCGATGTGATTTATCCAAATCGGTGGCAGCGCAGCGCGGAACCGCTCGCCGTATCCAGCAAAAGGACACCGTTGATTTTCTCGGAAATCATGCCGAATCCGGCACCGCGCCTCGATGGAAGGAATGTGGAGTTCATCGAGCTGTACAACACAAATCCCTGGCCAGAAGAGCTCACGGGATGGCGCATTTCCGGAGATGTTGATTTTTCGTTTCCGCCAGGAACTAGCATTCCAGCGCAGGGATTTCTTGTTGTCGCGGCAGCACCTTCGGACGTGCAGGCGGTGTACGGGCTCAATGGCGTTCTCGGACCCTGGACCGGCACGCTTTCCAATAACGGTGGCACGCTGAGGCTTCGGCGGAAGAATGATGCGATCGTGCTGGATGCGATTTGGAACGACGGGCCCGATTGGCCCGCTGCTGCCGATGGGGCGGGGCACTCGCTCGTGCTGGCGCGGCCCAGTTTCGGCGAAGCGGATGTGAAGGCATGGAGCGCGAGCGCGTCCATAGGTGGGACACCGGGCGCTGCGGAAAACGTATCTTCGAGCGCGCAGGATCACGTGCTTATTAACGAAATCCTGGCGCACTCCACCATCGGGACCGATTTCGTGGAACTGTTCAACAGCAGCCCGCTGAATGTGGACGTGAGCGGTTGCTGGCTCTCGGACGACAGTGCCATGCTCGCCAAGTTTCAGATTCCGGGCGGCACCGTTCTGCCGCCGCGCGGACGGGTGAGTTTCTCGCAGACGCAGATGGGTTTCGGCCTGGATGCAGAGGGCGAGACGATTTATTTCACCAATGCAACGCAGACCCGAGTTCTTGATGTAGTGCGCTTTCGCGGGCAACTGGCCGACACGGCCGCTGGTCGTGTGCCTGATGGCGAAGGTCCCGTGCGGCGGCTCTCGGCTGCAACACCGGGTGCCGCGAACGCAGCTGCGGCGCGCGGACCGGTGGTGATTAATGAACTGTACTTCCATCCGATTACCGGCGACACGGAGGACGAGTGGATGGAGCTGCGCAATCTCTCCGGCAACGTGGTGAGTCTGGCCGGATGGCGCATAAGCGACGGCGTTTCATACACGTTTCCCGCGGGTGCGAGCATCGCGCCGAACGGCTACGTTGTAGTGGCGAAAAATCCGGCGCGGACGCAGGCCAATCATCCGGCGCTTTCACCTGCGCTGATTTACGGTCCCTTCACCGGAGCGCTTGCTGATGGTGGTGAGGAAATCGTGCTGGCCCAACCAGTGGTGATTCCCGGTTCGCTTACGTATTTTGCCGCCATGGACGAAGTGAACTACGCAGATCAATCGCGATGGTCGCAATGGGCCGACGGTGGAGGGAGCAGTCTCGAACTAACCGATGCGGCCGAATCGGCTACGCCTTTCTGGGCGGACAGCAACGAATCCGCGAAGGCCCCGTGGACTCTGGTCGAACTGACCGGGGTTCTCGATCATGTGCACACCGATGCCAGCGCTGTGGCGAACCGCATCGATGCGATGCTGCTCAATGCGGGAGAAGCCCTGCTGGACGAAGTCGAGGCTATCCCGTCGGGCGGTGGCAATCAGGTCATCAACGGCGGTTTTGAAAGCGGAATCGGTGCATGGCTTGTGCAGGGGACGCACAATCAATCAGTCATTGAGAATACGGGCTTCGCAGGCGTAAACTCACTTCGAATCGTGGCTGCCGGAAGAGGGGACCTTGCCCCCAACCGCGTCAGGAGTGCCCTCGCGAGTACGATTGCCGCAGGTTCCACCGCGACGATTCGCGCCCGAGTTCGCTGGCTGCGCGGTTCGGACGAGTTTCTCATCCGATTCCTCGGTGGCGGACTGGAAAAATATTCGAGACTGGTGGTGCCGACGAATCTTGGCACGCCGGGTGAAGCAAACAGCCGTGCCATTTCAAATGCGGGTCCTGGAATCACCGAGACCCGGCACAGGCCGGCGCTTCCGGCGGCCAATGTTCCATTCACGGTGTCCGCCCGAGTGCAGGACGCTACCGGTCTCGGCGCGGTCAGTCTGCGCTATCGTGTGGATCCATCTTCGACACTCACGATCGTGCCCATGAACGACGCGGGTTCCGGTGGGGACTTGCTGGCTGGTGATGGCATATTTTCCTGTACCATCCCCGGTCAGCCTGCATCGTCGCTGATCGGGTTTACGATCACAGCGATGGATTCCACGAGTGCGAGTGCCGTGTTTCCGCCTACGGGCGAATGTCTCGTGCGTGTCGGTGATGCGCTGCCCGGCGGGGCCTTCGGCTCCTATTCGATGTGGCTCACTTCGGCTGCAATGACTGCATGGAATGCGCGGCTTCCGAAATCCAACGAGGATTTCCCGCTGACGCTGCTGCACAATACGAGCCGCATTTTCTACGGAAGCGGCGCACACTTCGCGATGAACTTCGAGAGCGCGAATACGAACCCGCTCAACACGATCGGCGGATACGAGGTTTCCCTGCCGCCGGGCGAGCGCCTCTTCGGCGAAACGAGCGTGACACTCGATTGGCCGGTTCGCGATGCGACCAATCAACGCGAACAGTTGATGCACTGGATGCTCGAGCAGATGCATTTGCCCACGCTTCATCGACGGGACGTTCACCTCATCGTAAATGGCAACCGTCGTTTCAATGCGACGGTTCCCATTTACCACGATGCCCATCAGCCCGGCGGGTCGCACTTGGAGTCCAATTTCGCGGGAGACGCGGATGGGCGTCTGATCAAAACCAACACGTGGGTGGAGTATAATGACACAGGCACGCGGCTGAGCGGTCCGATCAACTCCCTGCTCCCGTTCACCACCGCCGGCGGCGCTTATAAAACGGCGCGCTATCGATGGTGCTGGCAGCCGCGTGCGGATGGGAGGAATCAGGATGATTTCACGGATTTGTACGGCCTCGTAAATGCGGTAAATACCACGGGCAGTTCCTACGTGGGTGCGGTGTCAGGCGCGGCCGACATGGAGCAATGGATGCGCAGTTTTGCTTTCGCGGACCTCACGTGTCTGTGGGATACGTTTGGAAACGAGAATCACAAAAACGCATACCTTTACAAGCCCGCGAACGGGCTTTGGCAGGTGATTGCGAATGACATGGATATCGGACTTGGGCAGGATAATGGCAACCGCCACCCTTCTTCGTATGCGCTTTTTCCCGCGGGCAGCATCGATCCGCCGCTGCTTACAATGTATGCCACGCCGGCCTTCATCCGCCACTACTGGCGCGCGATTTCCGATTCCCTCGGCACGTTCTTCAGTAGCTCCGCAGTGAGCACTCGGATATCACAGCGTTACAACGGATATATCGCAAATGGTGTGGCTGTGACTTCGCCGTTGGTTGCCAGTGGCTACTACACAGCGATCACCGGAGGCATCCCCGAATGGATGGATTTGCGAGTCGCATTTCTGCAATCGCAGCTTGCGACGGTAAGCGCTTCATTTTCGGTAAACGGTCCGACCACGATCAACACTACAACGAGCCCTATCACACTCACTGGCACTGCTCCGGTAAGCGTGAAAACGATCACGTTTAACGGCGTGGAGATCCCTTTGACATGGACGGGCACGACAACTTGGAGCGCGAGCGTGAGTATACCGGGCGGCACCAATCCGCTCTCGGTTCGGGCCTTTGACAGTACGGGAATCGAAACTTCGGGCACGACTCTCTCGGTAACCTTCACCGGGACCAATGCGTGGGCGGCGATCCGCATTAATGAATGGCTTGCAGATAACGCGGCGCTCGTCACGGACTCAGCCGATGGCGATAGCGACGACTGGCTGGAACTCTATAATCCCACCGGCGCGAGTGTGAGTCTGGCCAACTGGACGCTGAGTGATTCGACACCAGTGCCGACGACATTCGTCATTCCATCCGGATACAGCATTCCCGCGAATGGCCGGCTCATCGTGTGGGCCGATGACGAAACGATTCAAAATTCCGGAGGGGGACAGTTGCACGTTCCGTTCAAGCTCAGCACCGGCGGCGAAACGCTCACGCTCCGGGCACCGGATGGAACCGTCATCGACTCGGTGACATTTGGTGCCCAGGTAAAGAACATCAGCCAGGGCCGGATTCCTGACGGCGGGCTGATGGTCGATTTTCTCGCCGCTGCAAGCGCCGGTTCATCGAATTCCCCGATACTCGCTCCGCCCACAGCTACTGCAACAATCTCGGGAGGAGTCGTGACATTTAGTATCACGACCACGCCGGATTTTACCTACCAGGCGCAGTTTAAGGATGACCTCGACGCCGCCGTTTGGGTGAACCTCGGTCCGCCTCTCAAGGCGACATCGGCCACGCTCACCATCACGGACACACCGGGAGCACAGGTGCGGCGTTTTTACCGCGCAGTACGGGTGCCGTAAGCGCGCGGGTTACGAGTAATTGATGCTCTTGCCAGGCTGCATCTCGTACGTTGCGACGAATTCTTCTTCGACCGTGCCTGACAGAACATCAGCGAGGAATTTAATGTAAATCGGGTCTTCGTGGACGAGCCGGAGGCGGTCGAGACTCTCTACGTCGAGCGCCACAAAGAATCCCCAGGGTGCTCCGGCCTCTACGTTCTTCCCGGTGCGGACGCCTTGCACCTCGGGAATCTTGAGCATGCTCACCCGCGCGGCGATCATCATTTGGTCGAGTTTGAGTTCATCGACATCAGCGCGAACGCGATAGAGTGTAATGGAATGGATCATCGATAAAAAGAAGCGGCCCGGCTGTTACTCAGGCAACAGCAGGGCCGCAAATACAGTGTTTGGTTTTCAGGTCAGCTCTTCTTCCAATCGAGAACGCCCTTTTTGATGGCGTAAACGTACCCGAATGTGACCAGCGCCAGAAAGCCGGTCATGCTCCAGAAGATGCCCGAACCGTGGGTCTGGATCATCGATTTGAAGTTAACCGCCCATGGATACAGGAAGACCACTTCGATGTCGAAGAGAATGAAGAGCATCGCCACGAGGTAAAACTTCACCGCGAAGCGCGGTTGGGCTTCACCCTGCGGAATCATGCCGCATTCGTACGGCATGTCTTTTGCCGCTGTGCGTTTGGCCGACTTCCCGAGCAGCACGCTGATTGCCAGCGTGACCACCCCGAACCCCAGAACGATACCGACCTGAATCAGGACGGGAAAGAAATCTTTCACTTAGATCGCCGGAGTGACGTTGGTTTGGAGTGTCGCAAGCTGCTTGGGCAGACCCTTGTAGCTCTTCTTGCCGTCTTTTCCGACGGTAATCTTCACCATGCCGCGGGAGACGAGGTTCTGAAGTTTTTCATACGCGCGGAGGCGGAGCATCTCTTCGCCGCCACTGGCTGCGTTGCGGGCCTTCAAGTTCTCGTGCACGACGTCAAAAAGGTCTTTGAACTCGTAGGCGGAGCGGCGCGAGAGCGCTGATGCGAGTTCTTCTGTCACCAAATCCGGGAGCCGACGGCTGAATGCGGGTTTCTTTGCGATAGACATAGGACGGGTAACGTATCACACCTGTAGGCCGAAACGAAGGGAAATTTTAATTTTCCTTCCTGAATATTTTGTAAAGCAATAAGCCAGTGTTGTTTGCGAATTTGGTGTGCGGCATTCGTGGGTCGCTGTATAATTTCTCAAGGTGTTTGTTGCAATCGGAGGGCGACTCCGTTTCCATAGCGCCGTTCGTTGAATCCGCACATCGCGCGAGATGGATGAGCGCACTGAAGGCCGGCATGGCGAAATGGCAGACGCAAGGGACTTAAAATCCCTTGGGGCGCAAGCTCCGTGTGGGTTCGAGTCCCACTGTCGGTACGCTTTCTGGTGGCGTAATTTGAAAAAATCACTGGCGCTCCGATGAAAAATCGTTCTGTTTCACAAGGTAATGGAGAAGGCAGATATTCCGCGGAAAACCGTTTACCGACTTTCAATCTACAACCGGGCGCTTCAGCGCCTTAAAGCAAATGGCGTCGAAACCGTGAGTTCGGAAGCGCTTGCGACCGCTGCTGCGGTGAAGCCCACCCAGCTTCGCAAGGATTTGACCTACTTCGGGCAGTGGGGAACGCGGGGGCTTGGTTACAATGTTGCGGAACTGAGCAAAGCAATCACCAAAGTGCTCGGAATGGCGACGCTTCAGCCCGTCATTCTGGTCGGGGCGGGTCAGCTTGGAACCGCGCTGCTTCGGTACGGCGGGTTCGCGAAGGAAGGTTTTGAATTCGTGGCGGCATTCGACATGGACACCGAGCGAAAGCGCCCTCGTGATGTGAAGGTTCCGATTTTGCCGATGGGCCAACTCTCGGAGTTTATAAAGGAGCGCAATGTGCGGATGGCAATCCTCACCGTGCCGGGCAACACAGCTCAGGAGGTCGCGAACACGCTCATCGACGCGGGTATTCAGGCGATTCTTAACTTCGCGCCGACTGTGCTCCTCGTGCCGGAACGGATCGCAGTGAACAACGTCGACTTGGCGATCCAGCTCGAAAACCTCAGTTATTTCGTGAACTGAGGCAAACTCAGGCGAGGCCAAGTTTTCGCCTAAAATACCAGTCTGCGGCGAACAGTCCGGCAATCAGCCAGAGAACGAATGAGTTATCCCACAACGGCACCATCGCGGTCGTGGACTGTGCATCGACGGATGTATCGTTGAGTTGCGCGAGGAATTTCGGCAGTTCGGCGGGTTCGAGCAGTCGGCCGCCGCTGGCTTCGCAAAGTTTGCGGAGGAACGTGATGTCGGTTGCAACTTCGGTTTCTTCCGCGTTTTCGTCGAAGACGATGAAGCGCACGGTCTGTTTGACGCCTCCCGGGAAGATGGCTGTTGCCTCGTACTTTCCTTTTGCCGGAGGCTGGAAATCGGCGGAAAGTCGATCCTGCGCCTGCTCGGATTCCGTCAGGCTCGTGCGAGCAACCTCCTCGGTGCCGCGCGTAATCACCAGTGGAACGTCCTTCAAAGATGCGTTTGCATCGCGAACAATTGCGCGGAATGAAATGCGTTCGCCAAGGGCGACATTTGCCGTGCTGGCGCGCAGGCCGAATTTGTCGGTGGGGAGAAAGTCGCGGCTCGCGAGCATCCACAGAATCATTTGGTCCCAGAAGCGATCGAATACAGTATTCGGGCCGTCCACTTTTGCGTTGAAAGCCCAGCGCCACAGCCCGTCCACGCCGACGCTAAGGACCTGGCCGTTTCCGAACCTGCGGTGCACGAATCCCGGCATCACCGGACCGTCACCGACGGAATTTGCGAGCGTCGCAGTGAGCGGTTTCTTTTCCGAAACTGCGCGTCCGGCGATTAATTCGGGCTGCCCGTCCACGCCGCCGGGCGAATTGGTCACCGCGCGAAATGGCGCGAGGGATGAACCTTCGCGGGCGATCTGAAGCTTCACGTGCGGAACGGGAACTGGTGTCCATATCACAGGCTCCAGTTCATTTTGCGCGAGCGCGCCTGTAAAAGCGGGTCCGCGGGCGAAAATCACCGCACCGCCGCCATCGCGCACGTGGGCCTCCAGACCGCGGAGTTGCGCAGGACTCATGATCTCCTCGATCCAGCGCCCGAGAATGACGACATCGTATCGCCGCCAATCGGCCGCACTTTCTGGGATAGTGAGCGGCCCGAGTTTCGGATCCTTGCGAATCGAACGCGCTTTCTCCTTCGTGAATTTCACGACGCTGTCCACGTTCATCTTGTCGTTTCGCAGCAGTGAGCGCTGGAGGAATGTGGTGTCCCAGTAAGGCGAGCCTTCGAGGAAGAGGACCTGGATTTGCTGATCGATGACGTTGAGGAATGTCAGCGCAGCGTTGTTATCCAGTTCCGTTTCATTGCGCACCGCGAGCGTCCGTACTTCGTACTCGTACTGGCCGGTCTTTTCCTCCACGACTTCAAAATCCACCGGCACCTCGCTGGAGTCGCCGGTTTGCACATCGCGGCTTTGGATTACTTTGCCGTCGCGCAGCAACTCAACACGAACGGTTTCAAGTTCGATCCCGATGCACCGGAGCGCCGCAGTGATGCGGGATTTCTGCTTCACGTAGGTGTATGGCTGGAATCCGGTGATGCGCACCGAAACGTCGCGCACTTTTCCCTGTTTGCCCATCGGAACGGCGTAAATGGGCGTTTGCCGCTGACGCGCGACGAATCCCGTTTTCGCGGGGTTTACGAGTTCGAAGTCGTGGCCGTCGGTGAAAAGAAGCATCGCCCGTGCGGATTCGCCGGCGCGCAGCGAGCCGAGCATCGTTTGCACGCTCGTGTGAAAAAGCGTGGTTTTTCCCTCCGGTTTGAAAGTGGTCGCAGGCTCTGCATCCTCGGCAAATTTGTAGAAGCGCAGTGAGCTTCCCGAAGGATTTCCCGAGGCGTCTATCAGCTCCGCATCGCGCAAGGATTCCATCGCGGCTTCCGTGCGCGTGCCAGCGGGCATGTCGTCCTGTTTCATCGACTTGGAAGTGTCGACGCCGATGATCGTCACGCGATTCGCGGGCGGTGGCGGAATGACCTCGATACGCGATGGCTGGAGCAGGATTAGAACGACACCAGCGATGCCGGCGGACCGCAGCGCGGTAAGCAGGAGGTTTCGGCTGCGAGGAACTGCCGCGCCGATTCTCAAGTATCCGAACACCGTTGCGGCGATGAGCACGAATCCCAGCCCGAGCACCACGGGGATTGGAAAAAGCGGATCCCAGACAATCGCCGCGATCATGTTTGCGCCACCCTTCGTATCCACATTTGAAAAACAAGTTCCATTACGAGCATCGCCGTCGCCGCGAGGATGAACCACTGCCACAGCGGACGCCCGCGGACGAGGTCATCGAGATCATCGCGACCGGACACAACGAAACCTGTGCCCGCGCCGATCTGTTTCTGGAGTTGTGCGGCATCGAGCGGACGCAGGTCGGACTCTTCAGGCGGCGGATTCACGGCAAATGCCTGCGTGAGTTGTGTCGTCTTGTGCGTGTAAAATCCGGGCAATTCCGCGACGAGCGAGAAGCCCGTGCGTTCGCCGAGAGCTTCGCTCTTGATCGCCGCGGGCGTGCCATCCGGTGCGCGGAGCGGCGCGGCCTTCAGGTCGGCTGCCCATCCTTCGCCGGTGACCGTCTGGCCGATTACTGCGGAGTGTTGAGTCGTTTCCTCGGGCGATAGATATTTCACCATCTCATGAATCCAGGCTGGGAACGCACGCTGCCGCGCGAGATTGCTGGAGAGTTCGTTGGCGGAGAAATTGAGCATCACAATCGTGCCGAGGCCGTGGCCGAATTCCGCCATCGCCGGAGTGTCGTCGCCGAAATGCAGCAGCACGCGGCCGGTGCCGTTCGCGGAACAGTCGCGGATGTCGTAGAACTCCAGCAGGCTCAAATCCTGCCGCCGCGTCCCGCGAAACATGCGCAGGAACTTCGACTGGAAATCGCCGCGCGCAATTTGCTGCGCGTCCGTGCCGGCGCGTTTCGCGATTCGTTGCGGACCGACATTGAGTGGGAGCGGACCTCCGAGTGCTTTGCGCAGTGCGACATTCGATTCGACGTCGCCCGGACCGTCCAGAAACCACATCACGCCGCCACCGTTGAAAACAAATGCGGCGAGATCCGTGGCGACCCGCTCCGAAAGCGGTCCTGCTTTTGCGATGACGACCTTTTTGACTCCGGCAAGCTTCGCCGCGGAAAGTCCAGCGCCGGGAATCAATTCCGGTTTCAGCGAGCCCTCGCGGCCCTCAAACGGATTCAAGGCAGTTCGGAGGTAGTGCGGAGCGTCGTTGCCGGGTTCGGAAGAATCGCTGACGAGCAGCACGCCTTCCTTGTCGCCGACTTCGAGGACGAGATGGTATCGGTTATCGCTCGGGAGATCGTCCGCGGGAATTGTGATTTCGCAAAGATGCAGTCCAGGCGCGCCCGCCGGAATTGGGACCGCGACTTTCGCCGATGCCCACGGCCCCACGAACGCCTCGCGCTCGAAGGTCGATGCACCGTCGATGGTGATACGCAAAGGTGCCTGAAACGGGGCGGGGGAGTAATTGCCGAGTTCGACTTCGATGGAAATGGTGTCGCCCGTGAGGATGCGTCCTTGCTGCGGGGTCGCGGCGAGAATCGCGTGATTCCCGCGCTCGCTGTCGCTTGCGGGATTCCAGAAAAGCCGGACCGACGGCGGCAGTGCGGTGTAATCAACGCCCGCCCAGTTTTTCCGCTGGAAGTCCGAAAGGTAGTAAATTTCGGCATTCACGGGGGCCTTGCCAAAGAGTCGTGCCGCCGTCGCGTTGGCGAGTGAGAAGTCGGCGCCGCCCATTCCCGGTTTCAAGTCGCTGACAAAGCTCCGGGCCTGTGCGTGATTGTGCGACCAGTCAAAGAAACACGTGCCCGCACTTGGCCCGGCGATAATCACATTCGATACATCGTCCGCAGAAAGGCCCGCGAGAATTTGATCTGCCGACGTGATGGCCCGCTGCCGCGCCGATTGGCCGCCTCCGGTATGTTCCATCGACAGCGAGTGATCGATTACCACGATGACCATCCGACCTTGCGCGCCGGAAGCGATCCCGCCGAAGCGTGGCAGCACCGGCTTTAGAAATGCCAGCAGCAGCAGGATGAGAAAAAGCGTGCGCATGGCCATCAGGATGCGGTGCCGCCATTTGTAAAGCCGCGAGCGCTGGGCCATTGTTTCGCGAAGCAGCGCGATGGATGAAAACTCGAACAGCTTCGGGAACTGTTTGTTCAGCAAATGGATCACGAGCGGCATGGTGACCGCCGCGACGCAGCTCCCGAGGATGGCGGTATTCAGAAACGTCATGGTTGCTTCCCGCGAAAGCCCATGTAGGCCTCGATCGCGTCGATGTAAGGATTCGCCGTGTCGCAAAGACGGTGCTGGATTTGGAGAAGGTCCGCCTCGCGGGCGAGTGCGTTGATTTCATCTCGCATACGGCGTTGGTACGCGGCGCGGATTTCGTCAGCATCGACCTCGACGGTCTCGCGTGTTTCGGCGTCCACGAACTTTGCGACGGAGCGCGCGGGGAGATTCAACTCATCCGCATCAAGCACCTGAAGGAGCAGGATATCGAACCGCTTGTGCACGAATTGACTGAGCGCATCGAAGAGCGCGGTGCGGTCGTCGAGGAAGTCGCTGATGAGCACCAGACGCCCGCGCTTTTTACAAAGAGGGACGGCTTCCGTGAGTGCGCCGGCGATTCCCGTGCGGTCGGATGGTGTCGTCTTCTCGAGCTCCTGCACCATTTTGTGCAGATGTCGACGTGTCGCGCCGGCCGCGAGGAATGTCTTCACCTTGTCGGCAAAAAGAATCAGTGCCGATTTGTCGGCCTGCTTGTGCATCAGGTAGGCGAGGGCCGCTGCAATGCGCGAAGCGAGCAGGAACTTCGACTGCTTCTTGGTTCCCGCGTAGCGCATCGATGCGCTCGCATCGACGAGCAAGTAGACGGTCATGTCCGTTTCGTCCTCGTATTGCCGCACGAAAAGTTTCCGCGTGCGTCCGTAAACACGCCAGTCGAGGCGCGTCAGTGGATCACCCGGTGCATATTCCTTGTAATCGGCAAACTCGGCGCTGCTTCCGGTGAAAGGCGACTTGTGGCGGCCCGCAAGGTAACCCTCGACGGCGGATTTCGCGAACACGAGCAGGTTTTCGAAACGCTCCAGTTCATCGGGGTTCAGGATGCCGGTTGGAGCAGGGGCCTTGGCCGCTATTGCGGCGCGGCGCGCCTTCAGCGATGCGGTCACCGAGGACAGGCCCCATGAATTGGCGGACGATTCGCTCACTGGGCGCGGTTCATTTCACCCAGTCGTTTTGCCGCATCCAAAAGACGAGATCCTTCGCCCACGGATGCGCATTCTCGGCGGTGTTGCCTTTGCGTCCGTCGCCGAGGCCGATTCCGTGTCCGCCTTTTTGGTAGACGTGAAAGTCGAACGGCACGCGCACCTTTTGCAGCGCGGCGACAAAGCGGAGGCTGTTCTTCACCGAAACGCCCGGGTCCTCCCACGTGCTCCAGACGAAGCACGGCGGCGTGTCTTTCGTCACCTGCTTCTCGCTGGAGAGATACTCCACGAGCGCCGGGTCGGGATCTTTGCCGAGCAGATTGTTCTTCGAGCCCGCATGGGTCACGCCGTTCTCCATCGAGATCACCGCGTAACAAAGGACGCCGAAATCCGGCCGGCTGGATTGCTTCTCCACGGGGTCGGCGGCGTCGGCTTTCCCGGCGTCGAAATGCGTGAGCGCCGTGCTCGCGAGATGACCGCCGGCGCTGCTGCCCATGATGCCCACGCGCTTGATTCCCCATTTCTCTGCTCCGGCGCGAACGACGCGGATTGCGCGCTGTGCGTCGTTGAGCATCGCGGGATGCCGGTAGCCTTTGCTGCCCAGCCGGTATTTCAAAACAAACGACGTGACGCCGAACTCCGCGAGATACTTTGCGTAGCCTTCGCCCTCGTGTGGTGCGAGGCCGCCGTAGCCGCCGCCGGGGCAGATGACCATCGCCGTTCCCGTCGCCTTGCCGGGGGCGGGCTCATAAATGGTCAGCGTCGGGATATCATGTTCCGCGTTGCCCAGTGCGCCGGGCGCATCGCCCTCCCACAGTCGCAGCGGTTCGGCGAACGATTGGGCGACTGGAGCGAAGGAGAGCAGGGCGGCGAGAAATACTTGGGCTTTCATCGGTGCGGAGGCTGTCCGACTCTCCTCCGCAAGCCTAGCGAAAAATCAGCGCCTCTGCGGTGCATCCCGGTGGCGGAGTTGATCATCGCCGGATTTCCCGTTGAAAGGCCGCGCTGCTTGCACGACAATTCCATCATGGCAGTTCAATCCACCATGCTTGCGCTCGGCACCCGGCTTCCGGAGTTCGCGCTGCCGGATGTGTCCGTGGGCCGCGCGGTCCGGTCGTCGGACTTCCGTGAAAAGCGCGCACTGCTCGTCGTTTTCCTGTGCGTCCATTGTCCCTACGTCGTTCACGTCCTTCCTGAGTTGGTGAAGATTGCAAACGACTACGCTCCGAAGGGCGTCGGCGTCGTCGGAATCTCGTCGAACGACGTCGAGCAGTATCCCGAGGATGCGCCCGTGTATCTCGCGGCGATGGGTCGCAAGGTCGGGATTAAATTCCCGCTGCTCTACGACCAGACGCAGCAAGTCGCGAAGGCCTTCTCGGCGGCCTGCACGCCGGACTTCTTCCTTTTCGATTCCGAGATGCGCCTCGCCTACCGCGGGCAGCTCGACGACTCCCGGCCTTCCCGTGGCGCGGACCGCCCGGGCTCCGGCACTTTGAATGGCCTCGATCTCCGCGGCGCCATCGACGCCATCCTCGCCGGCTGGCCGCCGAATCCGGTTCAACGCCCGAGCATCGGCTGCAACATCAAGTGGAAGCCGGGCAACGCGCCCGACTACTTTACGCTCTAGCGCTGCGTCGATGCGCCCGCCCACTCCTCCGGCCCGCGGCGCGGGCTCGAATCCCGACAACCGTTTCGTCGCCCAGCACATCGAGCTGGAGCCCGATGCGCTCGTGGACGACGACGGCAACCCGCTCCCGCTGCGCACGGTCTTTCTGCGCGACGACTCGCAGAGCATCATCTCGTGGAACGACTCGCCCGACATCCCGTTCCGCGCCGGGCTCAATCCCTACCGCGGCTGCGAGCATGGCTGCGCCTATTGCTACGCCCGCCCGACGCACGAGTATCTCGGCTTCAGCGCCGGGCTCGAATTCGAGAGCCGCATCATGGTGAAAATGCGCGCCCCCGAGCTTCTCCGCGCCGAGTTTTCGCGAAAGGCGTGGAAGCCGCAGACGATCATGATGAGCGGCGTCACCGATTGCTACCAGCCCGTCGAGCGCCGGCTGGAAATCACCCGCGGCTGCCTCGGCGTGCTCGCGGAGTTTCGCAATCCCGTCGGCATCGTGACGAAAAACCACCTCGTCACGCGCGACATCGATCACCTCCGCGAGCTTGCAAAGTTCAAGGCCGCGGGCGTCGGCATCTCCGTCACCACGCTCGACCCCGCATTGGCCAAAGTGCTCGAGCCCCGCGCCAGCACACCCTCGCGCCGGCTTGCTGCGATCGAGGAACTCAGCGCCGCGGGCATCCGCGTTCGCGTCATGGTCGCGCCCGTCATCCCCGGGCTGAACGACCACGAGATTCCCGCCATTCTCGCTGCGGCGAAAAAGGCGGGCGCGCGGTTTGCGAGTTACATCCTGCTCCGGCTCCCGCTCGCCGTGGCGCCCGTCTTCAGCGAATGGCTGGAGCTCCACCGTCCCGGCGAAAAAGAAAAGATCCTCGGCCGTATCCGCGACCTCCGCGGCGGCGCGCTGAACGTCTCCAAGTTCAAGGAACGCCAGCGCGGGAGCGGCGATGCAGCCGACCAGCTTGCCCGGTTGTTCGACGTCGCCAAGCGCCGCGCCGGATTTGTCGATGCCGACGAACCCCTCTCCGCCGCAGCCTTCCGCCGCGTCACCGACCAGCTCTCGCTCTTCGACTATCCCTCCGTCGGCTAGCGCGTCCGTTTCATCTACTGCCCCGCCAGCCGATACCGGTAATCCCGATAGTTCCCCGGATTCCCCGTCTTCCCGTCCTCCGCCGCGTGCACGATATTCACCAGCTCCCGCGCCGACACATAGTGGTAGCGGAAGTTGTGATCTCCCGCCGCGCGCGCCGCCAGATGCTTGTGGAAATCCCGCATCGCATCGCCCAGCAGCGCCGTGCTGTTCCGCTCGATCGCCCCGTGCGTGTGCAACTTGATAAACACCCACTCCGGCCTTCCCTCCACGTGCACATGGCACTTCTCCCAAAGCCGCAACCGCAGCGCCGTCGGCGGATTCGCCCCCGTCAGATCACTATTCTCAATCCGCGGCAACACCCCGAACTTCCGCCGCTCCCAATTCAAACAAAGCGGCCCCTGCACGCACAAAAGCTCATCCCCGCGGTCCGTCCGCGGACGCCCCGCCTTCACCCGCTCGCCCCGCTCGTGCGACCGCGCCTTCCCGTCCTCCCTCGCGTAGTAAATCGAATTAATCGTCCGCACCTGACACGGGCTCGGCGCGCTCGGCAGCGTCAAATCCCCATAACACCCCGTCTCCCGCAACACCGGCAACTCCTCCGGCACCCCGCACCCGCGCCCCTCCGGGTGCGAATCATCCAGCGCCCAGTTCCCGTGGATAAACCCATACCGCACCGCCCCCGTCGCATCCCGCGAAAGCAGCCCCAGCCCCGCCAGCGCATCGCGGCCCCGCACCAAAGTCGCGCGCAAATTCTCCGCCGTATCATTTTCATGATGCAAATGAATCTCCGCCTCGCCCCCCGTCCCGTGGCAAAGGTCCGCCAGCCGCCCGCACACCTCCGCATCCCATTGCTCCACCGGATAAAAAAACGAATGCCGCGGAGCCACCCCATCGCTATCCCGAAACACACTGCACATCGCCGTATGCCGCGTCTGCCAAAGATTCACCCGCGCCAGCGCCGTCGCCTTGTCCGCATCATGAAACGGCTCAAAATGATCGCACACCGCGATCATCACATCCCGCGCCACCGGCACCGTCGAGCGCCTGCGGAGCACATAAGCCGGAAGCCAGCGATTAAGACCCTTCATCGCCCCCGACATACCCACCCCCGCCAAATCCGTCCACGCAGAACCACCCGCCCACGGCTACGACGGCAAATCCAGCCGGATGACGCAGTGCCCCAAATCCAGCACCGCCGCCCCCGGCTCCGGCTGAATGCCCGGCGCGAGTTTGTAAAGCCGACCATAACCCTGCACCACGATCTTCGCCTCCTTGAGCATCGTCACATGCTTCTGCACGACATCGGACGACCGCCCCGTCCGCCCCGCCAGTTCCTTCACTGGCAACGGCTCGCCCTTTGCCAATTCGCGCAAAATCTTCCACCGCGTCATCTCACCCAGGACGGAGCAAAGCTTGCTCAGAGGCATCGGCGGTTCGCGTAAAACCGACCCTTGATTGGAAAGGGGAGCGCCACCACCCGAAGCGAGCACGGCTCCACTCGATGCAGGCCCAGCAATACCAGATTGAGCCGTATTCACAGTGCCTCCATTCGGTTAAAGACCTGCTCCACCCGGCAATCGGCAACAACTTGAAGAAAAATCACTGAATATAAAGTCATACGCACTGAATCGGGCGACAGTGCTTGTGAATCGGGCGACAGTCAAACCGAATTCTAAGTTAGAAAAACTGAGTCTATCCGAACCTAAACTGAGTTTAAATACAGTAAAACTGAATCCAAAGTCGGCATTACTGTCTCCATGCGCGGACAGACTGGTTCCACAGGCGGACATACATGCTTATCTAGGCACTGGATGCAGTGGACGTGCTGCTTTCTTCTCTGTTGGCGGCAATTTATTGAGATAACGCGTGGATTGGAATTGCCATTACGCAAATGAAACTTGTGTCCGCACCATCCGACGCGTCCTACGCATTATCCGAAAATTCGGACATCCTGGCACAACAGCTCGATGCCGTGTTGGAATGGAAGAATGAGGGCTTCCGCTGGCTGTTGATGCGGGAATCGGTGCGCGACAGACGCCAGGAAGAAAGTAGCCCGCAAAAAAGGAAGCAGCCCGCGCTACGAAATCGCCTGAAAGGCAATCCCTTCGCGGCTTAAAACCACTCCCGAAGCGACACAGATTTAAAAGTGCCGCTTCGCGGGAGCGGTGACGACGCGTCCGGAGTAGCGGGGGGCGGCCGGGGTTTATTCTTTCGCTTTGACGATGATGCCGCTCATCAGCCCGCCGTGCCCGCCGCCGGACCACGTGCCCGCGTAGGTGCCGCCGTGGATGAGGACGCGCGCGGAGTATTTCGCGCCGCCGGGGATGCCGACTTCGTCCACGGTGATGACGGGCGTGTCGCCGGCCAATTTCACCTTCACGGGGAAGGGCGCGGCGAAGTCGGACTTGCCGTACTGGACGCGGGCATGGATGAGCCAGTTTTCGCCGAAGAGCTTGGTCGCGCCGGTGATGGTGTATTTGTCCTCCTTCACCTCGCCGGCTTTGCCGTCCGTGACGAGATACCAGGTGCCGACCATGGTGGCGTCGGTGAGGGTTTTCTTGAATTTCGCCTCCAGTTCTTCCTGCGCGGCTTTCTTGGCGTCAGCCGGAGCGGGCTGCGCGGGCGCGGCGGGGACGGGCGCATCGTCGGCGCGAACGGTGGTGAGGATGCCGAGGGCGGCTGCGAAGATGATGCGGCGTTTCATGAGCGCGACGTTTAGCCGGGGCCGGGGCGATGGCAAGCCGCCGGCGGGGCGGTAGGGTTTGGTGCGGAGTGCGCGGATGTTCGC